>Ga0209957_1000015_pt1 | contig 54437 bp, 43 predicted proteins | sample SalPonF2_A_D2_MG_FD_185724 | JGI IMG/M metagenome (GOLD analysis project Ga0209957, IMG submission 185724) | Salt pond soil microbial communities from South San Francisco under conditions of wetland restoration - Salt Pond MetaG SF2_A_D2_MG... ... | reverse complement strand
AAATATCGGGACCACTATCACGGCCGAATTTGCGACCATCGGCTCCGCCAATATCAACGCTCACAGAGCCGCCAGAGCCAACACGATGTTCAATGTCATCGGTGTAGCCTTTATGCTGCTTATCTTTCCTTATTTCGTCGGTTTCATAGAATTTGCAACCATGCATTTGGGAGCAGGACCGGCTGCTGAAATTGTTGAAGGCGATATGGTCAATATCGCTCGCTATATCGCCAACGGCCACACCCTGTTCAATGTTGTCAACACGATAATATTCCTGTTTTTTCTGCCGGTGCTGATAAAAGCTGCAATTTTATTATCCCCCAAAGAGGATGAGCCGGAAGATTTTTACCGGTTACCGGATTTCGGCACCAAGCTTGATGATGCTCCCATCGCCGCTTTGGCCAATGTTCGCAGTGAAATTGTCAGGATGTCCAAAATCGCCGTTAGCACCTTCAAAGATACGATCCAGCGGATTGAAGACAGGGATTATAAAAAGTTAAGAAAGTGGAAACGTATTGAAAACCATCTGGATGACATGCAAAAGGAGATTACTTCCTATTTAACCAGAATTTACCAGAGTGAAGTGAACGAATCCGAGGCCGGAGAAATCTCCAGCTTAATGAGAATGACGAACAACATCGAAAGAATCGGTGATTCAGTGGAGAATATCGCTCAGCTTACGGAAAAGATCATTGAAGACAATCTGCAATTTGCGCAACTTACCAGGGACGACTTGAAAACAATCTCGGAAAAGGTCGTCATATTCATCGATCTTGTCACACTGGGTATCCATCAACCTATCGAAAATTTTATGAAACAAGCCGAGGAAATTGGAAACATGATTAACGTGATGATAGAAGAGATGCGGCAGGCTCACATTTCAAGACTGCGCAGCGGTGAATGCGGTCTTGACCCGGGTCTGGTGTTCATCGACTTCTTGTCGATTTTCGAAAAGATCGGCGATTATTGTTTTAATATTGCGCAGGCGGTAGTGGGCATTAAATGAAGCTCTGCAGCTTTCTAATTTTTTTTAGCTTTATTGACTTTTTAAATTAAGAATTCCTGAACGCCTTGTTAAAGCGACAGGACTCTGCCTTGTGTGCGGAAGATTTAAAGACCTAACCATACGCTTCGCAGGTAAAAACTTCCAATAATAATCAATATGTTCATAATATCAAAAACGTTTTCATAGCCCATTTGTTCTGAATTTTAACAGGTTGGAGTATATAACAAAAGGCATTTACTTAATGGCATAACTTTTGCTATAATGGAATTAATTAAAAGTGTGAACCGGGATTCAATGGAAATAGATGCGAATGGGGGCATTGAAACCCATATTTTGTTTTAAACATCTGCAAAACTTTAATCTTGAATTTTGAATAAACCCAACTCGATATAACGAGTTCTTATCATTGTCCTGTTATGAACGATAAAACCTCTGGATTTCTTTTTGATAAACGTGACCACGAACTGATCCGAATCGTCAACGACGTGCTGCAAGGAAAAAGCAGCACCAAGTACGCCCGCCGATTTTACTATCCGTATTTTCACTCCCACGGCATCAAAGAAATGACCGAAACCAGAGGGTTGCGGATCGCTTATGCGGTTGTCCACCTCTTAAGTTCTCTGGAAGTCGGCGGGGTTGAAGATCGTATCAATGCGTTGCGGTTGTTGCGCAATGAAGTGATCGATACGGCCGAAGGCCCGATGCCCAAAAATACCGCCAGGGTGTTACTGCAAATCATGAAGGACCTGGTGCGGGTTCACGGCGATTACCGAAAGCAACTCCAACTGGCCCATGACTTCCGGACAGCGGCATCCGGGAAACCGAGCATCATTCGGCGGCAGCTCAAGCGCTACCATCTTTTGGAAATGCCCGAAGATTGGAATCAAATTGCATTTGACGATCACGTACATGATGTCAACACAAAAGGGCGCAAGTCTTCGACCCATCTTATCATGGATGCATGGATAAAAGGTATCCAACGCCTGCGGGTGATCCACTACAACTTTATCGAGCCGCGTTTTGCGGCCGAACTTCTTGAAGCCGCCAAAATTTTAAACATCGACATTCGAATCGGCATTGAGTTTTTCGCACGATTCCGTGACAAATACGTGCAGTTGATATGGGTTCCTCGCGGGTTTAATGATGCACAGGCATTCCTTTGCTTTCTTGCCGAACCGACGGTCATGAAGATCATGGAGACCGGCCGCAAGGTGTCGTTGTATCAACAGGAATATGTCCCGGCGCTTCGAAAGAAATTTAATGAAAGCCACCGAACGGAGATTAATCGGACTTACGGAATCGAGTTGCCTCCGATTGATAAACAAGAATTTCTGGCATATGTGGGTATCGGTCAGAAGTCGAGATTGCATCTGGCGAAATTCATTCACGACCGGATGTTGAAGGTGTTGCAAGGGAAAACCGAGCGGATGAGGGTAGAGTTTCCCACGGCAAGTCCCGAACGGCGCAATACCATCACCCGATGGATTGAGTCGATGAACACGCTGGACCTCGAATCCGTCATCGACGGTTATCTGGAACCTGAAAAAAATCCCGAGATCAGGTATCCCGAGATGCCCGACGATGGTCCGGATGTCCCGGAACTGTTGCGACTGAATCCATTTGAAATTTTGGGACGGCTGACCCAGCTCCATTCCGGGTACCGGGTGACGTTGAATTTAACCAACTTGAAAGCCGGGGATGTTCTTGAGCTTCTATATGATTGCCAAGGGATGATCACTCGGCTCGAGATATTCAATCTTAAAGATCATTCCGCGGGCAAGACCACCCATATTGGTGAGATAAGCCGTTTGCAGGAGGCGATCAACGAAGGGAGTCCGATTCGTCTGAAGCAAATAATTCGTGAGATTATTGAGGATCTCAAGGGATCAGGAACTTCGGACAATACCCAACAAATAGACAAATTGATCACGATTCTTTACGATATCGATATATTGAAATCTTACTACACCGGAAATCCGCTCAAAGCAAGGATTGGAAGCGACTCTACGGGCCGCTCCCCCAAAGTTCACGGGATGGGACTGGCGATCAAGGAAACGCTGCCAAAACGGGCGCAGCGGCAAATTGTGCTGGATTGTCGAACTGATCTTCGTGAAACCATTCCCATTAAAATCAATGCCTACAAATACACGGTTTATGTTCCACATGAAGCGGGCAGACCGTTTGACAAAATACTGTCCGGATTGGCGAAGATTCTTCCTGTTTTCGGCTTGTTGAGAGTTGCACACCGGGAAGGCTGGCAGGTCCAGGCCACCTCTACTCGTATGGTCACCCCGGGCAACATCGTGACCCTTGGCGGTGCTCAAAAGAAAATTGTCAACGGGCTCTATCTTAAGCCGCCGGAATCGCCGGGAAGACAGCGGCGATTGCGCTGGAGCTATTTGAACTCCAATCTGAAAAATGGTCTCAAGGTACTGATCGGATTTATCCCGGCTTTTCTTACCTTTGTCCTGACCAAGGACTGGTGGGTGTTGGCCTATCTGGGGGCCTTTATCTGGTTCGGAATTACCGGACTGCGCAATATTCTTCAATCTGTCCTGGGCGGCGGCGGCTTTCGTCGCTCCCCCCTTTTGAATTGGAATGATTACATCAGCTGGACCCGTATTACGGATTCTCTGCTTTTTACCGGTTTTTCCGTACCGCTACTGGATTACGTGGTAAAGACCGTGATATTGGATCGGGGGTTTGGCATCACGACGGAAACCAGCCCGGTGTTTCTGTATACATTTATGGCGCTGGCCAACGGTATCTATTTATCCAGCCATAATATTTTACGGGGGTTACCCAAAGGTGCGGTTTATGGAAACTTCTTCCGCAGCCTCCTGTCAATTCCCGTGGCCGTAATATTGAATGCCGGTATCGGCGGCATCCTAAACATGTCCGGCACGGTGGGCGTCAATGATATTCTGCAAAAGTGGGCGGCGATCATATCCAAAGCCGCATCGGATTTTGTTGCCGGTTTCATAGAAGGAACGGCCGACCGGTACAAGAATATCCGGACGCGTTTGAGGGAGTACAAAAACAAATTCAGAGAGCTTTTGGACATTTATGCCCAACTGGAACTGCTCTATCCGAATGTGGAGTCTTTTAAAATCCTTGAGTATTCATCCGATATGAATCGGAAAGCAAATACTGAAGCCCGGGATCTGGAAAAAATTATCATGATCCATGCCATGGATATGCTATATTTCTGGATGTATCAGCCGCGTTCCCATGTCGCTCTGCCGCAATTCTTACGTACGCTTTCCGAAGATGAGCGTCACATCCTGGTAAGCTCACAGTACACCCTTCAGCGCCATCGAGAAATTAGCCAGATGTTTATTGACGGTATTCTGGGGATCAACTTTCCTCGTCCCCTGTCGTTTTACCTTTCACGCTATGAAGAGTACCTTGAACAAATCAAACGTTTGGTGCTCAGCGAAGAATTCAGCGAGACGCAATCCGCAAATGGGTTCAACGGTCTTGCCAACCCGGAATTTTCGCCGCCAACTGATAGAAAATGAGATGCTCGAGGATATTCGCTTAATTTTTCAAAATGATTGACACTGTTTTTGTGTGCCGTGTTGTTTTTCAAAAGTGGCTTTCACTTCAATTGAGGTTTCATATCGGCGTGGCGTTAAAATTTGACGGGCGCTTACCCAAACCACATTTTTCTTATAAGCCATCTCAAAATATTATTTTGAGATAGCTTCTAGTCCTGAAACGTTTTTTGATACATTCAAGGCTTGCCCCGTGTGAAAAAAGTAAAAGCACGAAATGGTATCTTTTTCGTGCTTTTACTTTTCCGGTTTTTCCGGGTTATGAAAGTTCTTTGGCAAATTTTTTCTTAAAGGCCAGCGCAACGATTTCCGCTGCATCTTTTGTGCTCTCAATATAGTCACAATTAACCACCATATCAAATTCGTACGGCGCCGCATCTTTTTTGCCAAAAGTTTTTTTAAAAAACTGCCTTTGTTCCTTATCGATTTGTGGTAATTTGTCGGCAGCCTCCTTTTCTTTCACCTTAAGAATTCTGGACAGCCGTTTAATCCGGTGTTCGTCTGAACAGATAAATCGAACCGCCAGCACCCGGTCTCGAGGAATTATTAAATGAGTTCCCCTGCCGACAAAAATTGTGGGCTCCAAACCGGCAATGGAAAGTACAACATTAGCAAGATGCCGGTTATAGTCGCTTTTGATAAAAGATTTTTCACCAAAGAGAAGTTTTGCAAATTCGTTTAAAACGCCGGGATACCGTTCGTCGAAATAGGCGACCGTTTTTTCGCTCAATTTCGCTTCCTGGGCGATATGCTCAAGAAGTTCTCTTTCCACCACATCATAGCCGATCTTTTTTGCCAAAATATCTGCAATTTCCAGGGCTCCAACACCGATTTTTCGAGAAAAAGAAATCGTGGGAAAAATCTCGGGTCTTTTTTCCTTTTTTTTCTTTTCGATCAATTTTTTATCCAGATCGCGGAAATATTTATCGGCCAGTTGGTAGCCGGTGGGTCGTTTTTTTTCGTACATTCCCGGTGTGTATTTTATGCCTCCTATCTGTACAACCATCGTATGCCTCCTTTTTTGACTTATGAAGCCCTTTAAGAGTTATTTATTTCACCATTTCGGATACAAAAAGATCTCAGAACTTTTTGTAATGACTATTTTTGCAACTATTGTGCCATGGAAAAATTGAAATGGGAAACACTATAACTATTAGAAATAACATTAAATATGATTTAAATAAGAGCAAACAACATTCGCGGTAGTCAAGAAATCTGTCCGCTTTTTTTACAAACTGTAAAAAGAAAAAAGCATTGTCGCGTTCGATGAACCTGTAGGTAATGGGTTCTCAAGTTTTGCACCTATATTTTTATATACACTCTTCGGATGATAATGGCTTTACCGTTTTCAGACAATTTCAGAGACAGATTTTGGTGGTGTCGATCGCATTGGCGTTATTTTTTGATATTTTTTACGATTGGAAAGTTTTAATTTTGGAAAAAGTAAACGAATAGAAATCCGATTTTGCCTTTTACACATTGTAAAAATATCCGACAGGCTATGAATTAATTTATGAACAACATCGCCTTAAAATAGATTTTATTTCATTTAATTACAATATGTTAAAATAGTTCTAATAGCATTTTTATTTCTGGAATAGTTATTGCTTTTGGTTAGGTTACGGGAGTCAAGAAGTCAAAACATTTTATATCAATGTCTATAAATTGTGGCGGGAAAAAGAGTGGTCATCATGAAAAATAAATCTCAAAAAAAAGTACTACTGACCTTTGACGGGTCCGAGCATGCTTTTCATGCGATAAATTATGTAAGCAAACTTGCCCCCTTTCATAAAATGAAGATTGTTCTTTTTAATGTTTTCAGCAGTAAACCCGAGTCTTATTTGGATCTTGAAAAAGACCCTCTATTCAGTCAATCCACCCCGCATGTCATGGCGTGGGAAATGCAGCAGAAAAAAGAGATTCAAAAATCCATGGATAAGGCAAAACAGAAACTTCTCCATTCAGGTTTTTTTCCGGATGCAGTGTCAATAAAAATCCATAACAGAAAAGAAGGTATTGCCCGAGATATCGTCAAAGAAGCAAAGAACGGGTACAGTGCAGTTATCATCGGTCGAAGGGGCACGGGCACCTATAAAGAGATCATTGTTGGAAGTGTTGCCAAAAAAATTGTTGAAAAAGTGGCCTTTCTGCCGGTTTTGATGATCGGAGAAATACCTCCTGACGACAAATTTCTTGTGGCCATTGACAGCTCAGAAAATGCTATACAGGCTGTAGATTATGTTGCTCAAATGCTGGGTGGTTTCGATTTCAAAATAGACTTGTTTCACGCCATCCGAGGTGACCAGTCTATTCATTCAGGTATCGCGCATCTATTTTTCCCAAAAGAGAGCATAGAGGATGCGGGAGCCGGAGCAATTGCTCTTTTCGACAAAGCAAAACACCGATTGGAAGAAGCCGGTTTCACATCCGACCAAATTAATACCAAATTGGTTTCCGGCGTCCCCAGTCGCGCAGAGGCGATCGTCAAAGAGGCGAGGGAAGGAGATTACGGAACCATTGTTTTAGGCCGGAGAGGATTGTCGAAGGCTCAGGAATTTTTGCTTGGAAGAGTGAGTAACAAGGTCATTCACATTATCAGAAGAAGGGCCTTATGGGTTGTGACCTAATGGTGATAGATTGAGCTTAACTATTTTTAAAAAAGGAGGATAATTATGACCAAAGTTGGCGACTTTAATAAATTCGATTTTTTTAATGCGTTTTCAGAAAAACAGTTGGCGGAAATTGCAAAAATCACGGAGACAAAAACCTTTAAAAAGGGTTCTGAAATTTACAAGGAAGGAGACCGGGCAAACCACATTTTTATGGTTTCCAAGGGATGGGTGAGCCTGCGAAAGATTGATCCGGAAAGAGATCTCGGCATTTCTTTTGAAAACAGGGAAAAAGGGGAACTCTTTGGTACAGCGTGTTTTATGAAACCTCAGGAATATACATTGAATGCCGTATGTATGGAAGACTCTGAGGTCATGGCGATAGATGCCGATAAATTGTTCGATCTCTTCCAAAAAGATTATCAAATAGGATACCTTTTTTTAAGAGAGATCGCAAAGGTCTATTTCGAGCGCTACAAAAGCGTCAAAAGGCAACTTTATGAAATGGTCAAAGCCCCTACGATCATCACGGCTCTGCCGGGATAATCGCTTTTAATGATGCCGAGAATAAAGGAGAATCGTTATGAAAGAGAAAGAGAGCACTTATAAAATCATAGAACTGGTGGGAAGCAGCGGGTCTTCCTGGGAGGATGCCGCTAAAAATGCCGTAGAGACAGCAGCCAAAACTCTTAGAGGTCTTAGAATCGGAGAAATTAACAAGTTAGACGTGAAGATCGATAACGGGAAAGTGGTTGCTTATCGTGCCAGGGTACATCTTTCCTTTAGATATGAAGTCGAATAGAGCATCTGTGGGGGGAGAGCAACGTAAAAGCAATATGGTTTCTCCCCCCCTTTTTATTTCCAAGACAGACCGGCCGAAAAAAAACAGGCGTTATAGTCTCATGCTTTAACGCATTGTTTTCCTGCGACAAAGTTTGGATACTTGCTAAGGATGACAAACGTCGTTGTTTTTCCTTTAATTCCGATAGGGACAAAGAACTTCAGGGCTTCTTCAAAATAAAAAATAAAGTTTATCTAAGAATTATGTGGAGATTGCAATGAAAAGCAAAAATGAACAAACCAGATGTGTGCCTGGATTTTTGAGAAAAACAAGACCAAATGCTGCGGTCACTGTTCACAACTACTTCCGCGAATGGGAGAAAAGGCATCTCAATCTAAAACGAAAAAGATCTAAGCATAAGTTTGAACCGGCCATTTGCTTTTCACGTCAAATTGGTGTTGGGGTTCTGGAGACCGCAGATATTCTGGCAAAAAATATCGGCTACCGTGTGATTGATCGCGAAATACTCGAGCATATCGCCAAAAATAAAAAGCTGAGTGAAAAAACGGTTGAATTTTTGAATGAACAGTATCCGGATATCATAACGGAGTATTTATCGTGGATTGTCGGTGAAAAAGCCTTCGCAAAGAGTGAAAGCATCAATGCCTTATTCAAAACGATTTTATCTTTTGCCACCTTAGAACCCTCCATTTTTGTTGGAAGAGGCGCGTATCTTCTCCTACCGAGAGAACGAATATTGGCTGTAAGATTTATCGCTTCAGATGAACTCCGAATAAAACGGTTGGCCAAGCTATTAAATATGACGGAAAAAGAAGCTGCTAAAAATTTGGATCAGGCCGATAAAGAACAACGATTATTTTTTAAACATGTTTATGGCAAAAAGAGTACCATTCCTGATGAATTTGATATGGTGATCAATTTGGACTATATCCATAAGCCGAGATGGGCTGCAGAGATTGTTGCTCAGGCGTTTAAAGAAAAATTCGACAAGATTTCCGTTGACTAAAATATCACCTAAACTGAGCGTTTCAAATTTTTGAAATGGTTAATTTGATAATATTTCTAAGGTATTCTGACATTCTGGATTTCAAGAATTTGAAACCCTCCGGGATTTCCAATTTTACCGCATCTACTGCGTCAGATGCCGTTCCGCATAGGCGACTATAGCGAAACGACATCTTCCTTGTATCTGCGGCAAACTTGAAAATCGCTCAATTTAGGTATCAATAAGGGCATCGATACGATCCCTTTGGCCGTCTTAAATATCTCGGCAACGGAAATTATCGTTACAGCTGTCAGGTCCTTTGTCCATTGTATGGGAGGAATTCCCACATAGGAGATTTACCCATAAAAAATGAAGTTTTTACCTATGGACAAAATCAGTCAAGTCGGTAACAAATAACTCAAGTTTCGCACCATTATTTTTTAGCGACACCCATACAGAGCAAGCGGCCGGAAAAAATTTTTAAGGTAACATCATATGAAAATTTAGTACCTGAATCTTGCACGAGGTTGTTTAAACCTCCTTCAATTAAAGATTATAAAGATTCTCATTAATTTTCATGCAAGAATCAGTTCATAAGACAAGGAGGTATTCATGCACCATGTTCATACAAATCCCATAAAAAATAGAATGTATATCATTTTAAAAGACGGAAATACGAATGATATCACAGCATACGTCAATGCAATCGAAAATGCCTGTGGGGATCTGCCTTATAATTTCTCATGTGTTGTCGTTTTAGATAAAAAGGGAATCGTTCGTCAAAGTGAAATTGATCTTTTGTTTAATACCGTGGATTTAATTTATGCTTATGGCGCCGATAGAATAATTCTTGTCAGAAAAAACAATGGCAACTCCGATTTCGTCCAACCCAATCTGTTGAATTTTAAAACCTGTTTCACGGTTGAAAATGCAATGGATATTCAGGAAGCAGAGAACATACTCGATCAAAGACACCATGCTGTTGTCTAATATTGGGACCATTGTGGATAATAAATAGAGGGAAGAAAAATAAACCAAGCTTTTTTGCTAGGATACAATTGACTCCGCTTGTCATCCGGTTCTTATAGAAAACTTTTTTCTAAAGTTTTCCTCGACAATTTCAGCAGCCCATTGTGGATCTTTAATATAATCACAATTGATAACCAGATCAAACTCTTGGGTTGAAGCTTTTTCGAGGTGATACACTTTTTTATAAAAATAACTCTGCTTTAAATTGAAGTCTTCCAATTTTCTTTCGATTTCCTGCTCTTCAACGTTGAGTATCGTGGCCAAGCGCTTGACCCGATACCCTTTCGAACAAACAAATCTCACAGCCATCACATGCTCACGGGGCAATACAAGGTGTGTTCCCCAGCCGATAAAAATCGTAGGGCCTAAACCGGCGATTGCGCGTATCGTTGCAAACAGATGTCTGTTATAGTCGTTGTCCGGAAAAGACGTTTCATTGAAAAGATGTGATAAATATTCATTCATTTTTCCTGGATAACGTTTATCAAAAAAATCTGTTGTTATATCACTCAATTTTATTTCATTGGTGATATGCTCCAGTATTTGTCGATCAACGACTCGATAACCGATTCTCTTTGCCAGAATATCTGCGATTTCAACTGCCCCGACGCCGATAATACGGGAAAAACAAATTGTGGGAAATAATTTTTCAGGCTGAATGTCTTCCTTTTTCATCTTTTGCTGTTCTTTGTCCCACTCTCGGATATAACGATCTGCCAAGTCAGCAGCACTCTGCTTTTTTTCCGCATAATATCCTGGAATATACTCAATATTCTTGTTGGAGTCGACCATTTCAAATCTCCTTTTTTATAATTTGACCATTTAAGTATGTACAATAATAGAACAGCAAGATTCGTACCACTTTATAATCGATAATAATACTTTTTAACAAATTGTTTTGATAGTGTATTTTCCCCCTTTGGCAACCCCTATATAAGCGTAGAAAAATAATTGATGTTGTAGATTGTAGCAAGATGTAAAATAGGTTGGCCCGTATCATTGAAACATCGAAAGAAATTCCGTGGCGTTCGTTACCTTTTTACACCATGTAAAAAAAACTGACATCAAAGGCCTTTAACCATGAAAACCGAAATATTTTGTTCAAGATAATTTTTCATATTATTGGCAGGTTAAAAAAATGACTCTAAAATTTAATCGTGGCATAAAAATTGTATTTTATATTTATTTCAACAATCTGAAATTAACATCAAAATAAATCTTCATCGGCCAGCGCTTTATCCGACACGGGCGGGTTTGTTAAAATACAAAATTTGATTTTTTTAATTAGTTGAGAACCGATTAAGGAAATAGAATATGTCGAAGCAGTATTTGGAATGCCCTTTGTTTAATCACGAAAACTGCAAAGAGCTTCATAACCGAAAAGTCTGTGCTATTGTGCGAAAAGATAGAGTTTGCCTTAGAAATATTCCAAAGGCAGGAAAGAAAGCACGAAAAAGAAAAGAGACTGAGGAAACTGCTGAAAGAGATAAAACTACCGCCTTCAGTATGGTCTGAACGATGGGGAGGTTATTATGGGCAGAAGAAGGATTCTAATCGTTGATGATGAACTCGCCCTCCGAGAATCTCTGGCCGGATGGCTTGAAAGAGATGGTTACGACGTGGAAATGGCGTCCGGCAGTAAGGAAGCACTGAAAAGATTAAAAGATGCCCGGTTTGATATCTTTATCGTTGATGTCAAGATGAGGGAGATCAGCGGGATAGAGATATTAAAACAAGTGAATGCGAATTATCCTAATGCAACGGTCATTATGATGACCGCTTACGGCTCGATCGATAAGGCTATTCTAGCCATGAAGAACAAGGCTTACGATTATCTGCTCAAGCCTTTTGATCCGATCGACTTGAGTCTGATGATTAAAAAGATTTTTCAAGAAAAGGAAAATGCCTCGAAACATCGCCAGGCGGAGGAACACGTCAAGAACCGGACAGATAATAAAAGAAAGGTCGCTCAATCAAAATCCGTTCCTGTAATTTTTGACGACTTTCCGAATAAAAATCAGATGCTCTCCACGGTTTCATTGACCCAAAAAAATTCTATAGATTTCGAAAAAAAAGACCTAAAAATCATGCTGGTGGATGATGAAAAGAGGTTCATTTTGCCCCTTAAAAAACGGCTTTCCAAGAGAGGTTACGATATTATTACCGCAAACAATGGAATGGACGCACTAAAGAAATTAAAACAGACGAGCGTTCAAGTGGTTTTTCTTGACGTCGTGATGCCGTTCATGGCCGGTATTGAGACCTTGATAGAGATTAGAAACCTCTATCCGAATATCGAAGTTATCATGTTGACGGGAAAAGCTTCGTTGGAAGATGCTGTAAAGTGTTTAAAGTACGGGGCAGCCGATTATTTAATGAAGCCGACAGATATCGAGGAAATCATCCAAAAGGCAGAGAACGCTTTTAAGAAGGAGGTTTGCCAATAAAAAAATATTGCATAATTGAAAGCAAACAATCCATACCTCCATTTCCCCCGCAATCAGTTTTCTTTACATTCTGAAAAAATTGTCGACACAGATCTGATTCAACTGAAAAGAAAAATGTAAAGTAACCCATTGAAATAACGTATATCGTTAAATTTGATACTATGGCATGTTTTTTGCGGAGTTCTTTAATAGAAAAGAAACCTGCGAGCGTCTACTTTATTTAATTTCACACTTGGGTGGACGGGAAGTTAAAATGCCCAAAATTCTAATTGTCGATGACAAACAGATAATTCTCAAGATTCTATACGATGAGCTGACCCATGCGAACTTTCAGGTCGTAACGTTAAACACCATCGGATTGATCTGGAAATATATCAGAGATGCGCGGCCGGATTTAGTGCTTTTGGGACTCCATTCGGAAAATTTTGACAGCTGGCAAATTTTAAATGATATAAAAAGGAACATTCCGGAGCTTCCGGTTTTTATCTATGCCATTAAAAGCGACGCCTCAATTAATAGCCTCAAACAGGCAATAAATGAGGTTCTTAAAAACGATAGTATTTCATCGGCATTTATGTTTCATTCATAAAAAACCGGAACTTTAGCAGGTGTTGAACTGCACAACGAGCGCATTCCCCGCAGCTTGCTGAAACGCAGCGGAAATTCCGTCCAACGGGGTCGGAACGCAGTGGAGATCCTGGCCCTTCGGTGTTGGAACGTAGCGGATATTCCCTTCTATAAGACGGGATCTGCAGGGAGCTTCAAAAACTTTTAAACAATAGGTGAGGATATTTTTAATGAGCGTTAATTCGTATCCCATTATAACATCGGATGAAGCAGCTTTACTCATAAAAGACGGTGATACGGTTTCTTTTAGCGGTTTTAGCCCGGCCGGTGCGGCAAAAGTCGTACCCAGAGCGATTGCCCTCAGTGCTCGTGATGAACATACAAAAGGGCATCGTTTCAAAGTAAGGGTGCTTACCGGTGCTTCCAGCGGTCACATCATTGATGATGAACTGGCCCAGGAAGCGGCTGTTTCCTGGCGGGCGCCGTACCAATCGGGTCCGGTACTTCGCAGGCAGATCAATCGCCAGGAGGTTGAATATGTAGACATGCATCTTTCCCATGTTCCGCAGACCGTTGCCGAAGGCTTTTTCGGTCGAATCGACTTTGCGGTGGTAGAAGCCACTGAAATTACTTCTGACGGAAGGGTGTTTCTTACAACATCCATCGGCGCATCTCCGACGTATCTCCGCTACGCCGAAAAGGTGATCATTGAAATCAACAGGCATCAATCTCACCGGCTCAGGGAGATGGCGGACATTTTTGTTATGCCGCCACCGCCAAACCGATATCCCATACATATATACGAACCCCTGACCCGTATCGGTTTGCCCTATGCCATCGTTGATCCCAAAAAGGTCATCGGCGTTGTGGAAAGCGACGAGCCCGACCGCATGGATGAGTTGGCGGAACCTGATGAAACCGGCCATCAAATCGCAGAACATGTGGTCAACTTTTTGTTGGAAGAGATGCGTAAAGACCGGCTTCCACAAAACTTGTTGCCGCTCCAGGCCGGTGTCGGGAACGTCGCTAATGGCGTGTTGGCTGCTCTGGGAAGCCATCCTGATATTCCGCCGTTTAGGATGTATTCTGAAGTTTTTCAGGATTCCATGGTCGATCTCATGTTTGATGAAAAACTTATGGGTGCCAGTGCGACAAGCCTTACGATTACATCTCATAAGTTAAAACAGGTTATCGACAACATAGACTTCTTTGCCCCTCGTATTGTGCTGCGGCCACAGGAAATTTCGAACCATCCGGGGGTCATTCGGCGGCTGGGCGTTATCGCCATGAATACGGCGATTGAAATCGATATTTATGGCAATGTAAATTCTTCACATTTATACGGAATGGATATCATGAACGGCATCGGCGGCAGCGGCGAGTTTACGAGAAACAGCTATTTGTCCATTTTCATGACACCCTCCATAGCAAAAGGCGGCAGGATATCTTCGATCGTCCCAATGTGTCCGCATATAGACAACAACGAACACTCTGTTCAGATCGTTGTTACCGAGCAGGGGCTGGCGGACCTCAGAGGCCTGGGACCGATGCAAAGAGCCAAAGTCATCATTGAAAAATGTGCCCATCCTGCGTACAGGGATTACCTTTATCAATACATAAAAAATGCCAGACTCGGGCACATTCAACATGACCTGACACGATGTTTTGAGTTGCATCGTAATTTATTGGAACACGGCGCCATGCTTCCGGATTTTCAGACAACAAATGGCAAAGGATGAATAACATAAATAAGAAATTACCGGGAATCTTGGTCACCGGAGCCTCCGGGTTTATCGGGAGGCATTTTGTCATCGCCGTTTCCGATAAATTTCGCCTGTTCTGTGTTGCACGCCGCGGTCAAAAAGAGGTGGGCATTCCTTTTAAAGATACCATACATTGGCTGCAGGCGGATATTACCAAGTGGGATAATTTATTGAAAATCTATGAATATATTAAAAAGCATGGCGGTGTGGATTATGTTCTGCACCTGGCCGGGTATTACGATTTCACACAAAAAAAAACCCCCGTATATGAGCAGGTCAACGTCATCGCCACACACGATCTCCTTGAGTTGTCAAACATGCTGGATATCAAACGGTTTATTTTTTCCAGCTCTGTAGCCGCCTGTAAATTTCCTCCTCCTGGCAAAGCATTAACGGAAGAGAGTCCTGCTGATGCCGATTTCCCTTATGCCTGCAGCAAGCGGAGAGCGGAATTGCTGATTAAAGAACATTCGGAATCCTTTCCGTGTTCCGTTGTCCGTCTGGCCGCTGTGTACAGCGACTGGTGCGAATATCCCATGTTATATATGTTGTTAAAACACTGGTTATCCGCTAATAAACTCACGGCGAGGGTTATAGCAGGACGCGGGGAATCAGCCGTACCCTATATCCATATTAGAAACCTTATCAAATTATTTCTGCGGATTATTGAGATCAGTGATACCCTCCCGCAATTTGCCACCTATATTGCCAGTCCTCAGGGGTGTGTTTCACATAATGAGCTTTTTAAAGCCGTTACACGCTATTATTATGGATATGATGTAAAACCGTTCAAAACACCCAAGTTTTTTGTACGACTGGGTCTAATGGTTATTTCATTTTTGGGATGGTTGACCGGAAAAGAAACGCTGGAAAATCCATGGATGGCCGAATTTATTGATAAAAGACTGACCATAGATGCTTCAGCAACCTACACGGCGTTAGGCTGGAAGCCGACTCCACGATATTATATTTTACGGCGCCTTCTCTTTTTAACCGAAAAAATGACCACACATCCATACGACTGGAACTACCGTAATGAAATATCAATTCATAAGGTTGCCTATCGAAAAAGCACTATTATTTACGATATTTTGATCCAGCACCGTGATATGTTAATTGATACAATCATAAAAGGAGTGATTCTGCCGGAAAATAAAGTCCGTTTCCCAAATTACTCAAAGATGGATCGTGAGATGCTTAAATGGTATATCACCTTAAATTATCAGTTGATTGCCACAACGGTGAGGGACAGAGACAGATTAATAATTTCGAATTTTGTTCAACAAGTTTCTCATAGACGTTATATTGAAGGATTTAATGTAAAAGAAGTAAAGGATTTGATACTTTTTACGGGAAAGACGATGGAAAAATTTCTTCTTAAACGGCCTGAATTGAAGGGCTTTAAACAACGGGTGGAGGACTACATTGTCTTGACGGCTCAGTATATCATAGATGAACTCGAAGATACTTATGATGTTTTAAAGGGGATTTTGGGAACGCCACCACCGCGGGAGGTTGCCTCGATAAAAGAAAATGAAAAAGTTACGAACAGTGAGAATATTCGGTTAATTGTAGAGCAACTTGAAGATATCGGTGCGAATCTGTTTTCATATCGTCCGAATGGAGAGGTCATGTTAAAAAAATACGGTGTCTTGATAAAATTAAATCCCCCAAAAGAGTAAAAGCTTTGCTTACCATTCAGGGGTTCGGGGTTCAGGGTTCAGGATTAAATCCATTATGCAATTTTCCATCAACCTTGAACCGGGAACCTTTGAACTTTGAACGCCTATCATTCCATTTTACACCTTGTAAAAAAAGTCGACATCTATTTTCTTCATTATGTTTTCAAATATTGCCCTCCTGTTTTAAAAACACCTTTTATTTCAATTAATTAATGAAGCTTCAGACAGCAATTTTATCTGGCATACCGATTGCTTTATGAAAGTGCAGCTCATTCTTGCTGTTTAATAAGGATATGTTTTTGGCCATGAGTGCAATTAATCTGGATAAAATATTTCATCCGAAATCCATAGCGGTTATCGGGGACGATCCATCAAACGGGACCATTTATTCTATCTTGGTGCAGAATTTGATGAATGGAGGATATCCCGGAAAGGTTTATCCGATTCATTCGTGTCATAAAAAAAAATGGAATCAGCCTGCCCGTCCTTCTCTATTGGCGCTTGATTCAAAGGTTGATCTTGTTGTTTTGGCTGAGCCTGTGACTTCGGCATCTCAAATCGTCAAAGAATGTATTGAGGCGGACGTGGGAGGATTGGTCATGATTTCGGGCGGAGGCAAAGAGACCGGGATAGAAGATCGGGCGTCGGTGACGGCCGCCATAAATGAGGCGAAGCGTCAAGGTCTTCGTACGATCGGGCCCGATTGCCTTGGAATTATCTGCTCCGGCTCCAAACTCAATCTCAGTTTTTCAAGACATACTCCGACCCGTGGAAAAATGGCGTTTGTCTCCCAAAGCGGTGCTATTTGTGCTTCCGTGCTTGATCTTTGTGTAAGAGAACATGTTGGTTTCAGTTATTTTGTGAGTCTTGGTTCCATGCTGGATGTCGATTTTGGTGATATCATCGATTATCTCGGCGGAGATTATGATGTCGGCAGTATTGTCATATTTGTGGAAAGCATTCCTCGGATTCGAAATTTCATGAGTGCGGCCCGTTCGGTCTCCCGGGTCAAACCGATCATCGCGCTTAAAGCCGGTCGTACAGAGGCGGGGGCTTTAGCGGTTGCTTCTCATACCGGCAGGATCGGCGGAGAAGATGCCGTATATGATGCAGCTTTCGAACGTGCCGGAATTGTTCGGGTCAAAACCTTTGAAGAACTTTTCGACTGTGTTGAACTTCTGGCCAAGGGGCCGCGACCTACAAAACCCGGGCTGGCGATTGTCACCAATGCCGGCAGTCCGGGAGTTATGGCAGTGGATGCTCTTGCCGACTACGGTGTCGATCCGGCGCGTTTAACCCCTGAAACCATTCAAAAATTAGATGAATTTCTTCCCCCTAGCTGGAGCCGAACAAACCCGGTTGATATTCTGGGAGACGCTTCTCCTGAACGCTATGAAAAAGCAGTGGACATCTGTCTAAAAGATCGCCAAGTGAACGGGCTTTTGATCATCCTTGCCCCTCAGGCCCTGACCCGACCGACGGAGGTTGCTGAATCCCTGGCCGGCCTTATAAAAAGAAAATCTTATCCGATATTCGCTTCCTGGATGGGTGGGAAACAAATGGAGATGGGGCGGGATATCTTCAATCGTGCAGGGATTCCGACATTTGATACACCGGAACGGGCGGTAAGGGCATTTATGGATCTTTACCAATATTCAAAAAAGCTTGCGATGCTCCGGGAGATTCCACCCAAGTTCGACAGAAAGGTTGAATTTGATTTTAAAAGGGCACAAATTCAAATCCAAAAAGGACTCTTGAATAAGAATTTATGTCTTACCGAAACACAAGCAGATGTTTTGCTGAATGCATATGGAATCCCTGTCCATGAATCAAAATCGATTATTTCCAACCAAAAAAAAGAACAAAATGTCCAACAATATGAACTGGCGATGGGATCGAAAAGGGATCGGGATTTCGGACCCGTAGTCTTCTTTGGAATCGGTGGAATCATGGGTGAAGTTCTAAAAGACCGATCCGTTGCGTTACCTCCCTTAAACCGTCTTCTGGCCAGACAGTTGATGAAAAAGACAGAGATCTATACCCTGATCAAGGGGTTCAAAAACGATTTGACCGTTGACTTGACATGGCTTGAAGAAATTTTAATCCGGCTGTCTCAGCTTGTAACGGATTTCCCGGAAATCGAAGAAATCGATATCAATCCTATGATCGTTACCCCAAACGATGCCTATGCGACGAAGACGCGCATACTATTGAGTCCGGCCAAGGCTCTTGCTCCCCATCACCTGGTGATAAGTCCTTATCCCAACCAGTATGAAGTTCGAACGGTACGTGAAGGTTTCGGAGAAGTGTTCGTCCGGCCGATTCGGCCTGAGGATGCCCCGCTTTTGGTAGAACTTTTTGAATCTCTTTCAAAGCAAAGTGTTCATTTTCGGTTTTTTGGTCCGCTAAAAATGCTCCCCCCCGGTATGCTCGCCCGATTTACTCAGATTGACTATGACAGGGAAATTGCACTGGTAGCACTTTTGGGAGCCGAACCCAATGAAAAAATGTTGGGCGTTGCCCGCGTGATTACCGATATTTACAATCGAAAAAACGCGGAATTTTCCGTTGTTGTCGGGGATCTCTGGCAGGGAAAGGGGATCGGTGCAGAACTGCTCAAGCGATGCCTATCCATTTCTAAAGAACGCGGGATTGAAAACGTAAAGGGGATTGTATTGCCTGAAAACACACAAATGTTGGCTTTGGGGAAAAAGTTGGGCTTTACCGCCAAAAAAATTGTCGGGGAAAGCGAGTATGAGTTGAATATAGATCTTACAACATTTTGAAGACATAAAGGAGAATGGTCATGTTGGTCAAAAATTGGATGAGCAAACCGGCCATCATTATAGATGCAGACGCTTCCATGTATGATGCGACAAAGTTGTTAAAAAATAACAATATCAAAATGTTGCCGGTTATGGAAAAGGGCAAGCTCGTTGGGATAGTGACAGATCGGGATCTCAAGAGAGCATCGGCTTCTGACGCGACCTCTTTAGAAATTCACGAGCTTTTGTATTTAATTTCGAAGATTAAAATTAAAGAGATCATGACAAAGAACCCTATCACGGTTCCCCAAGACTATACGGTAGAAGAGACTGCTGAAATCCTTTTGAAGCATAACATATCCGGGGTTCCGGTCGTTGATCAATACAGCGATGTCGTCGGCACAATTACTCAAAATGATCTTTTCAAAATCCTCATTTCACTGACCGGTGCAGAAAGAAGAGGCATTCAATTCGGCATGGAGGTGGAAGATCGCACGGGCTCGATAAAAGAAGTGACGGATATCATCCGAGAATACGGAGGACGCATGGCAAGCATCCTGACGTCTTACGATATGGCTTCGGAAGGATTTCGCCGGGTGTATATCCGCATGTATGGTATTGATCGCTTCAAGGTCAATAAACTTAAAGAGGCGCTCAAAGACAAAGCAACACTTCTTTATATGGTAGACCGGCGTGAAGTCCATAGAGAAACATTTTAGTTAAAATTCAGCGTTATTAACTGAAGTCTGACATAGACATTGCGTTATAATCTCGTACATCATTTTTAAGTTGGCAAATACAGATTTCGAAAAAGTTGCTTTTTCCATGTCTATCAAGAAGGGTTGATGCAAAAAGAATTCAAATTACTGATTGCGGATCGAAATCCGCATATAAGAAAGTTTTTAAAGCGCGAAATGCAAGCCGAAGGCTACAATGTTCAATTGGCAAAAAACGGCCGGGAGGTTTTAAGTTTGATTTACAGCCCGATGCCCATTGATCTTTTGATTATCGATTTGGATCTGCCCGGTGTAAACGAATTGAATTTGCTGAAATGCCTTGAAGATCGCATTCCGGTATTGCCGTTTGTGATTCATAGCTATCCTTCTGATGATCTTGAATCTTCATCGAAATTAAGGACAGCAATGTTTGTCCCAAAAAAAGGAAGCAGCAGCGAAACCTTGAAAGATGTTATTCGTGACCTCTTAATAAAATCGTATCCCAAGAGGTTCGAATCGTCCATAAATCCATAAAAGCAGTATGATTCGTTCTTATATGAAACCTACCAAATATCAAAATGGTGACTATTACCGATCTTTAACCCAGAAAATGATTCTGACCATCATCCTTGTTTCAGTTACCCCATTGATCTTGGTCAGCAGTACCATACTCTACCGATTCCACGTATCCTATCATGAAAAGGTGAGAGCGCATCTTCAAGAGTTGGTGCTCAAGCATAAACAGACCATCGATAATTATTTAAAGGAAAAGTTGGGAGATATCCGATTCCTATCGGAAACCTTTTGTTTCGATGAGTTGAAAGATGCGTCTTTTCTCCAGGACAGACTGGACATGCTGCAACAGTCTTTTGGCCCTGTATTCGTAGATCTGGGTGTTGTAAATTCCCAGGGACTTCAGGTTGCGTATGCCGGTCCCTTCAGACTCGGGAAAGCATTATATTTTGAGGCGGACTGGTTTAAAAAGGCCATGAAGACCCGTTATTTCATCAGCGATGTTTTTTTGGGTCTTCGGGGACTTCCTCATTTTATCGTGGCGGTGAAGGATAACTGGATGGGTGACCCTTGGATCTTACGGGCGACCATTGATTTTGTGGCCTTTAATAACTTCGTCACGAATATCCGTATCGGCGAAACTGGGTTTGCATACATTCTCAATAGAGAAGGAAAATTTCAAACCAAACCGTTTTTCGACATCACTCCGAGAAGAGAGCCGTATCGGGTTTTTTTAAAGATAAAAGAAGATGACCCACAAAAGGTTCATATCGTTGAAAAAACCGATGATTCAGGCAAAAAGATCATTTATGTGGCCGCTTTTTTAAAGGATGGCGATTGGCTTCTGGTGTATCAGCAGAACCACCGTGACGCTTATTTAGATCTTTATAGAACGAATATTGTAGCAATTACGATTATCGTGTTCGGCGCCTTCGGCATTGTCTTTGCCGCATTGTTTCTTTCAAAACGAATGGTCAGCCGCATCGCCATGGCCGATCACGAGAAGAAGATGATGAACAGACAGATTGTTGAAACCGGTAAACTGGCATCCGTAGGAAAACTGGCTGCCGGAATCGCCCATGAAATCAACAATCCTGTGGCCATTATGGTGGAAGAGGCCGGTTGGATTGGAGATTTACTGGAAGAAGAAGAATTCCACGAAAGCGAGAACCTTAATGAATTTGAAAGGGCATTAAAACAGATTAAAACCCAGGGACACCGCTGTAAGGAAATTACACACAAGCTGCTCAGTTTTGCAAGAAAGACCGACTCCAGGACTCAGGAAACACAGGTCAATGATTTGGTTAAGGAACTTGTCGCACTTTCGGAACAACGAGCAAAATACAGCAAGATTACGATTGATACAAATTTAGAAAAAAATCTTCCCATCACGTATATGGCTCAGTCGGAGATGCAACAGATCCTTTTGAACCTGATCAACAATTCTATTGATGCCATGGATAAAAAGGGCGGTGAATTAACGATAACCACGTATTCCGAAGGGGATGGCATCGGTATTAAAGTGTCTGACAACGGACCCGGGATCCCGGAGGCCAACCTTTCCAGAATATTTGAACCGTTTTTCACCACCAAGCCGGTGGGGAAAGGAACCGGTCTCGGATTGTCCATTTGTTACGGCATTATTCAAAAAATGGGGGGACAAATAGAGGTGGAAAGCGTTATCGATTCGGGGACCACGTTTCACATCCGTCTTCCGATACAAGGCCCTCCGGAGCATTGAGCGTTGCAAGATCAAAGCTCAACGTAAAGAACTCTGGCCCAGAGGGAATTTGTGATTTTAGACACAGAATTTCAAGGCAGAGCCATCTATCTCTGACTCCCGCAATGCGGGACAGGCATGGCCCAGCGGACCAGGCTTTCAATGTAAAAGTAAAGAAAGACCTCTATTAACAACGTATTGAGAAGTTACCTTCAGCGGTATTTTTCTCTAACATATTGCAGAAAAAAGATCATGTTTGAAGACAAAAACAAACCGATAAAGATCCTTTTCGTGGATGATGAAAAGGGTTTTGTGGACGTTATTTCCAAGAGGATGTCCAAACGGAACATCGATGTCACCAAAGCATACAGTGGTACAGAGGCTTTGCAAGCCCTGAGGAAGGAAGACTTTGATGTAACGGTTCTCGATTTGAAGATGGAAGATATGGACGGTATCGAAATTTTAAAAATTTTCAAAAAAATAGCCCCGGATCTTCCGGTCATTATGCTGACAGGACACGGATCCGAAGAAGCGGCCAGAGACGGTATTCGATTCGGTGCGTTTGATTATCTGACAAAACCCTGTGATTTTGAAGAATTGATAGTCAAGATCAAAGAAGCCTATCAACAACGGATTTGAAAGGAGAAGAAATGTTTATTAAGACGAAAACCTTCCAGTTATGTTTTGCGTTAGCGCTTGGTATTATTGTTTTGCTGTTGCCCAGACCGGAGGGAACAAAATTTAAAATAACCGGTGATGATAACCGGTTATTGTTTCAGAAGGTAAACAGTTACTTCACCTTAGCGCCTGCTGAAAAGGCGGGTACAAAAGAATATATTTTAGAATCAATACAACCCGAAGGTACGGAATCCACGGCACAATTTCTGATGGACACGGCGGCTCAACTGAAAATAAAAGGCGTCGAGATTAATTATGTCAATGGTCTTTCGCCAAAAGCCAAGCGATTTTTAGCGATGCTGGTTGTACTTATTTTCCTTTTTGTAGCGGAACCGATTCCTCTGGAGATCACGGCCATATTGATCGGCGTTTCTCTCGTCTTTATGGGTGTCAGTGACGTCAAAGACGCCTGGGCACCGTATATGCATCCGGTGGTGGTGTTTATTATGTGCTGTTTGATTTTTGCCATCTCCCTGGATAAGGCCGGGATTACCAAACGGCTGGGGCATTTTATTGTCAAAAAAGCGGGGACCAGTGTTACCAAATTTACCTTTATTATTGCCGTCAGTTTAGGAATATCTTCGTCATTTATGCATGATGCCGCAGCATGTGCCATCGGAATTATTACGATGCTCCCCCTAATGAGGGCTGCCGGTATTGAGCCGCATACAAAGACGGCCAAGTTTATGATGCTGTCACTTCCCTTTGCCTGTTCGTGCGGCGGGATGGGATCGTTGATCGGTGGTGGTCGCTGTATGGTGGCGGCGGCTTTTCTTAAGGAATTTACCGGACTGGAAATCAGCTTTTTCGATTGGATAAAGTACGCCATGCCGGCGGCGATTATTACCGTACCGGTAGCGGTATCCATCGTTTATCTGGTTTTTCGGCCGAATCCGAAGTATCAACTACCTGTATTTGATGAAGAAATCGGTCCGTGGAGTCCTCTGGAAAAAAAGACATTGGTAATTATCGGGCTGACATTTGCTTTGTGGTTGACCAAAGGCTTTCACGGTATCCACTACTCGGTTACCGGAATGTTGGGTGTCGGTACCCTGGTTCTTTTTGGCATCTTGAAATGGGAAGATATAAATGATAACTTGGAATGGGGAACAGCCCTCTTTATTTTCGGCGGCGGCATTTCCCTTGGCCTGGCCATGGGCTACTCTGGTGCGGCCACTTATTTTGCCAACCTGTTTTTTCCCCTGGTACAGGGCGGCGGCTGGTTGTTGTTGTTTGCCGGTGTCGCTGTTTTCGGGGCCTTGGTTACCAATGCCATGGCCAATGTGGCGGCTGCGGCTTTGATTTTGCCCATCGTAATTCCCATGGCCAGATTAGAGGGGGTAGACCCCACCGTTATTGCACTGTGCCTGGGTTTGGCCACCTCTTTTGCCATGCTTTTGGTGATCGGTTGTCCACCCAATGCCATTTCCTACAGCTATCGGTATTTTAAGGCATCGGATCTCACGAAAGTAGGCGTTGTCGCCACGCCGATTTTATTGCTCATTTTGATAATAGTGGCATCCACGTGGTGGAAAATATTGGGGTTGATATAGTCAAATCATCGATTTCAGATATCGAAAAATTGTAGTATAAAAAAGGTTGAAGAAAAAAATGATGTTTGTAACACGTCATTGCCGAGCGGAATAAACAAACATGAAAAACATACACCTTCTTCTTGTTGACGACGAAGACGATTTTCGCAATACTCTTGCCAAGCGTCTGATGAAAAAAGGCATCTCTTCCATGCAGGCGGAAAATGGAGAAAAAGCGCTTGCCATTTTAGAAAATAAACGAGTCGATGTCGTCGTATTAGATGTAAAAATGCCTGGGATGGACGGTATTGCGGTTCTTGAGCAAATCAAGGAAAAATATCCAAAAACAGAAGTTATTTTTTTAACCGGTCATGCAGCGACACAGGATGGTGTTGAGGGAATTAAAACCGGCGCGTTTGATTATCTGAGCAAGCCCATAGAATTTGAACATCTCTTTGGCAAAATCAAACAGGCGTATGAAAAAATCCAGCGAGAAGAAGAAAAACTCAAAGAAGCTGAATTCAGGAAATACATGGAAGAGCAGATGGTGACGACTGAAAGACTGGCTTCTTTAGGGACACTGGCCGCGGGTGTGGCCCATGAAATTAATAATCCACTGGCAATTATCAACGAGTCGGCGGGCTGGCTAAAGCTGATTCTAAGCAAAGAAGAAATGGCGGGAATGCTCCGCAAACAGGACTTTGAAAAGGCGCTCAATAAAATAGAAAAAGGCGTAGAGAGGGCCAAAAGAATTACCTGCCAGCTTTTGGGGTTTGCTAAAAAAGATGATTCTGTCTTCGCTGAAGTCGATCTTGCTGAACTGGTGGAAGAGGCGACTCATCTGGTAAAAAGAGAAGCGACAAACAAAGATATTCAAATTGTTCGTGAAATAGCCTCCGATACCGGAACCATTTGGAGTGATGCCTATCAGTTTAGACAGGTTTTGATCAATCTTTTGACCAATGCCATTCATGCCACGGATGCCGGAGGCAGAATTACGATTATTCTTGAAGCTGCGGGCGACAAAGTAAAGCTTACGGTAAAGGATAATGGACGAGGTATCCCAAAAGAAAATATGAAGAAGATATTCGAACCGTTTTTTAGCACCAAACCACCGGGTGAGGGCACGGGTCTTGGACTGTTTGTTACTCGCGGTATTGTTGAAAAGCTCTGTGGGAGCATCGAAGTGGAAAGCCGGTTGGGTGACGGGACCCGTTTTTATGTCAACTTACCGAGATATTGTAAAATAAAAGAAGATCTCGATCAGGATGAACGCATCCGATTTTTAAACCGTTTAGCCAATAAAAGCAAATCAACACCATAAGTATATAAAGGAGACAAAAACATGATAAAGATACCCACAAAGGTACTCTTGGTCGACGATGAGGAAGATTTTGTGGAAATGCTTTCTCTGAGGTTGCAGGAATTGGGTGAAAAAGTTTCCATAGCTTACAGTGGACAGGAAGGACTTGATGCACTGGTAAATACGCCGATTGACGTAGTTATTCTGGATATTAAGATGCCCGGTATGGATGGTATCGAAACATTAAGAGAAATAAAGAAACACTTTCCCCTGGTGGAAGTCATCATGCTTACTGGACACGGAAGTACCGAAACCGCTGTCGAAGGAATGAAATTAGGGGCATTTGATTACCTGATGAAGCCGGCGGATTTCGGTGATCTTTCCGCCAAGCTGGAAGGGGCCAGAAAGAGAAAAGACGAACAGGAAGAGCGGATCCGAAAGGCTGAAGTCAAGCTTTTGGTCAGAAAAAGCGGTGGGCTTTCCTAACCCTTCAGATATCGTTACAGAGCCATGGAAAAGTGTTTGGGTAACTAAGTTGAGCATTTTTCATTTTCAGCAACGCCAATACATTGTAGCAGGCTGGGAAAATTATTTAAGGTAAAATCACATATGGATGCGATGGTTAAACGAAAAAAGCCCCATGGACCTCTATACGGCACATGGAGGATGTAACATATAGATATTCATATTATATTTGACATAGGAGTCACTTTGTATTTTGGTGCTGTACGATAATGCGCCAGTGAAATATTTTACCTTCCCCCTGGTCGAAGATGCCGTTTGCAGTGAGGCGGACAAGAATAAATTTATTTCGGCCTGATGCTCCAAAGGTTTTTTAGAACCTATCTCAAAAATAATATTTGATTGCGAGACTTGAGTTTTAATATTAATGGGTTGAGTCCGTTGTCTTTAACACGGATACGATGTCCATTTGGCAACAGATTGCTGCAAAACGGGTCGTGGACATTCGGGCTGATCCCGCTAAATCGGCACCCCTTGTCTCAACCCGGTCCCACCAAAAACGAACCCCCATCCCTCATACCGTAACCCCAAATTTTTCATGAAGAATTTTTCTGGCGCGCAATTTTATCTTATAGAAGCCATCCCCCCCATATCGTTACACGTGGAAGGGCATCCCTGAACATGTACTTCAGATTTGTAAGAAATCCGTGTTCACCGATCACGCTGTTTGACTTCTTTACAATGTGTAAACATTCCTGACAGAAAATTTTGTTCGAAAGATTGCAGATGCCAACGGCTTGTCGAAAAAAGATAATAAAACTGGTTGTTTATATAAAACTCTTTACTTCCAAAGTTTGGCACATTCATTGCTGATTAGAAGATATTAAAAGTATTGTCGATCAACATTCCAAAAGCCAAAAGTAATCCTGAGAAAAGAAGCAGCATTTGTCATCCGGTTTACCCTGGACATCAAGATGAACCGGGGAAATGAAATTTGAAAAAGTACAGGAAACCGGATGCGTATGGGGCGTGGATGATGAAACAGCCATTCGGGGCGGATTACCCAAAACTTCGCCTTAAGGACAAAAAATGGAATCGAATCATTTTTCAGCAATAAGAAGAATTCTCTTTACCTGCATGATCCTGGTTCCGTTGGTTCCTTTTATCCTGGCGTTGGGCACCGGCTATTATTTTTTCACGACATCTTTAGAAAACAACACAATAGCAAGTATGAAAAGAATTGTCGGGGATCACCGGCAGATGATCGAGTCCTTTCTCGAAGAGCGGAAACACGATTTAGATTTTATTCTGTATTCCTATACATTCGAAGATCTCAGCCAATCTGAAAACCTGGACACTGTTTTTGACCACTTACAAAGAGAATCCCAGGCATTTGTTGACCTGGGGGTCTTCAACGAAGAGGGATTCCATGTCGCTTATCACGGACCTTACAGTTTAAAGGGCAAAATTTATAAAGACACAGACTGGTTCAAGGAAGTGATGAAACACGGGTATTACATCAGCGACATTTTTTTAGGCTATCGACAGGTGCCCCACTTCATCATCGCTCTTGCCAAGGAAGACGCGGGTAAAAAATGGGTGATTCGCACAACCATCGATACGGTAACATTTAACAATATTGTCAAGGGCATCCGTATCGGCAAAACAGGAGAAGCCTACATTCTGAATGTGAACGGTTTGTTACAGACGGAGCCGCGGTCCGGCGGAAAATTGATGGATAAACATCCGGACACCGTTAAATATCCGTCATCCAATATCGGTATCGAAACCTTCATTGCTAAGGGATTAAAAGGAGAGACGTATCTGTACACTACCACCTGGCTGCAAAACAAAAAATGGCTGCTGGTGGTCAGGCAGGAAAAATCGGATGCGTTCAGTGCACTGACCTCAGCCGTTTACCTGGTTGTTCTCATCACCGTCATCGGCGGGGCGATTATCACTGTTGTTGCATTTTACCTCACGAACCATATTGTCGGACGAATGGAAAAAATGGATGTCGAAAAGGAGCGGTTGAACCAGCAGCTCATTGGTGCGAGCCGCCTTGCAGAACTGGGCGAAATGTCGGCAGGTTTTGCCCACGAGATTAACAACCCCCTTCAGATCATCAAAAACGAGCAATCTCTCATGGAAATGATCTTGGAGGACATGAAAGAAGCCGGCCAGATAACGGCATCGGAGTCTTTAGCTGAATTCGTGGACTCCATGGATCAGATCAAACTTCAGATTTCCCGCTGTGCCAAGATTACCCAGGCGATTTTAAAATTCGGCAGGCAGGACGAGCCCAAGCCTCAAAATATAGACCTTCGAAGTTTTATTCCGGAGCTGATCGGTATGGTGGCTCAAAAGGCGAGTGTCCACGGAATTTCCATCGAACAGAATATCGCTGAAAATACGTATCCGATACATGGAGATCCGACACAACTGCAGCAGGTTTTGCTGAATCTGTTTAACAATGCAATGGATGCAATTCTTGAACAGCATGGAACCTCAGGCGGAAAACTGGTGGTCAACACCGGGGCCAAAGAAAACAAGACGGTTGAAATAGTCATCAAGGACAATGGCTGCGGGATCAGCCCAGAAAATTTAAATAAAATATTTTCCCCGTTTTTTACCACGAAATCGGTTGGGAAAGGGACCGGGTTGGGGCTATCGATATGTTACGGCATCATCGATAATATGCACGGTACGCTGGAGGTCAGTAGCGAAGTGGGTGTCGGAACGACATTCTCCATCCACCTGCCGGCGGTGGTGTAAGGTATGGAAAGAATGAGCATACTATTGGTCGACGATGATCAAAATTTTTTATCTGTTGCCAAAAAACGGTTGGCAAAAAGGGGCCACGCCGTCCAAACCGCATCGAACGGGCCCGAAGTCTTTGAAAAACTTCAGGTCAAAAGCATCCATGTGGTTGTTCTTGATGTCAAAATGCCGGGTATGTCCGGCATTGAAATTTTGAAAGAGATCAAAAAAAACTTCCCACTGGTTCAGGTGATTATGTTGACCGGAGTTCCCACGGTGGGGTGTGCGGCGGATAGTCTGAAGCTCGGAGCGTTAAGTTACTTGATCAAACCGGTTGATATCGAAGAACTCCTACAAAAAATCAAAGAGGCTTATGAACAAGGACAGCGTTTGGAACAAAAAATTCGCAACACCCAGATCAGGGTTTTAGAACAAAATGTTCAAACAAACCGATTTCATAGATAATCATATAATCACTCAAATAGTTAAGTATTTAACGAGATTGCAGGGAGAAAATCATGGAAAAAATGAAGATGATGCTGGTGGACGATGAGGAACGGTTTTTGTCCACCACCCAAAAGTTGCTTGCAAAAAAAGGCTATGATGTCGTGACCGCCTCAAGCGGGGTCGAGGCTCTGGAAAAAATCAGGATTCATAACATCCATGTGGTGATTCTTGATGTCAAAATGCCCGGCATGGACGGTAATGCCACCTTAAAGGAGATCAAAAGGCAATTCCCTTTGGTTGAAGTGATCATGCTGACCGGACATGCCACCATGGAATCTGCAATCGACGGTTTAAAATCAGGGGCCATGGATTATTTAATGAAACCCACGGATATCGATGAAATTATCCTTAAAGCGGAGGAAGCATTTGGAAAGAGGCAGGGTCTGGAAGAAAAAATTCGGGTGGCCCGGATGCGAAAGCTGGTGAAATCTCCAAGTGAGATTATCCGGGAATCCTGAGATCTTTAGGAAAGAGAAGACGCAAAGATCACATTTTCTCGTTTGGGTGAGAAAAGGAAGGGGTAAAAATGGCGGAGGCAAAAAAGAAAAAGGCGACTGGATATGACAAATATGTGAACTGGAAGCTATTCATTTTTCCGGTGATTCTCTTTGCTGTAATCCTGATGATACCGACACCTTACGGAATGAAGGATGTGGGTACGGAATACGAAGTGGGGCCCAAAGTGGCTGTGAATTTTATAACCCAGGAGCTTTTTAAGGTAAAAAGCCCTGATGCAACCCAATGGCAGCTTCTCACCGCGCATATGATGGAAAGAAATATGCGGATGGGTGCGCTTAACATTAAACGCTTTTTAAAACGAAATCTGAAATGGTGCAAAAAATACAAGATACAGGCGGATTCAAAAAACCTCGAAATAGCCCGGAATTACATCAAGGAAAATGTGTCGGATGAAGCCTTTAAAAACCTTATGATGGCAACTTTGAAGCTTCGCAGGGACACACTCAAATATGAAAATTTAACCGGGAATGACAAAAAAGCGGCGGACAAAGGGGCCTGGCATATAAAAGTCGCCATTGCCATGGTCGTTTTTGTCGTGTTCTGCTTTGTGACGGAATGCATTCCCCTTCCGGGGGTGGCGTTTTGTATCGGGCTGATTCTTGTGTTCACCGGCGTTGTTACCAGAAAACAGGTGGCCATGCTCTATTGGAGTGATGCTTGCTGGTTTATTATGGGAAGCCTCATGTTTGCGGCCGCGTTTGTAAAGACAGGGGTGGACAAACGGATCTGTTTGCTTTTATTTAGAAAACTGGCGGTCCCCAATGTGAGATGGATCACCCTGATCATTTTTGTCATCATCGCTCCGCTGGCGTCATTCATCTCAGACCACGCCCTGGCCGCCATGTTTCTTCCCATCGGTATTCTTTTGTATCAAAACAGCCTGACAAATGAAATACCTGAAGATCCCGAACTGGCCAAGATGCTGATGATCACCATTGCCATGGCCTGCAACATCGGAGGCTTCGGAGCGCCGTCAGGGGGCGCCCGCAATGTCATCATGATGACCTACTTAGAAGATATGTTCGGCTTTGATATCGGCTATTTTCAGTGGGTCAGCTACGCCATGCCTTTTGTTATTTGCATGATTCCCGTTACCTGGCTGGTGACGAACTGGCGCTTTAAACCCAAAATTACCTCTCTGGCGCCGGCCATGGAGCATTTAAAACATGAAATCGGAAAGATGGGCGGCTGGAACCGACAGCAGATATTTGCCCTCGTTATTTTCCTGATCATGCTATGGGGCTGGTTTACCGAAAAGATCTTCTTCAATCTGGGGATTTATCCGATTCGCCTCGGTATCGGTGTGATCGCAATGGCAGGAGCGGTTGCTTATATTTTGGCCGGAGTTGTCAACTGGCGAGACTACCAGGAAAAGGTCGACTGGGGTGTGGTGTGGCTTTACGCCGGTGCGATCATTTTCGGCAGAACCCTGGACTCGACAGGAGCGGCCTACTGGATGGCAAGAACCTGTATCGATGCCCTTGCTCCTTTGGGAATGGACCACGGCATCCCCCTGATGTTGGTTAACAACGGCCTTACCTCATGTTTGACCAATCTAATGGCAGACGGTCCGGCGGCGGCCGCCGTAGGCCCCATCTCCTTGAATATGGCCGGTTTGGTCCACCCCGGAACCACCTTTCTCCCCTTTATGACCATGGGCACGGCAGCGGCCTCTTCCTTCGCATACTGCTTGATCATCGGCACGCCGCCCAACGCCATTGTGTATGCCAGCGGTTATCTCGAGCCAAAAGACTATATTAGAGTCGGGGCAATTATGTGGTTGGTTGCCAATATTGTTTTGGTTCTGCTCACAGTTGTCTACTGGAGTTTTAGAGGTTTTGGAGGCCTGCCGGGCTTTTGAACCCATTAAGGAGGCGAAAACATGGAACATGACCATCATAAAAAAAAGATAGAACCAAAAAAAGGCGTGGTTCATGCAAAAGGCGTTACGTTTTTTGATCAAAAAACCGAACGAAAATTTTTCTTTGTTTTAACGCTGATCATGCTTCTATTGGGGGTTTTGGCAAAATTGGGTTTATTTTAAGGAAAAGTAAAACAAATGGCGCAAACAAAACATTTTAGTCTTGGAATCTATTTTCATACCCTCACCAAAATGCTGGGACAACCCCGCAGATTTTTCAGTGAGCTTCCCCGGGATGCAGGATTAAAACAACCTTTGGGTTTTTTGCTGGTTTCCAGTCTTTTTTTTGCCGGAGCCAGCCTGATGAGCAACCTGACGCCGAATCCGTTGGTTATGGGGGGTGTGTTTTTTATCAATGCCATGGGCATGACCTTTATCGCCGCAAGCATCGGTTTTATGGTGATGATCGCAATCATGGGCCGGCGGGTGACATTTGCCCGGTTTTTCAGCATATACGCCCTTTCCGCCGGTGTCACCCTTTTGGCTTCGTGGCTCCCTTTTTTTATCTGGCTCACCGAGCCCTGGAAATGGTGGCTGATTGGGACGGGGATGGTAAAAGGCTTCGGATTCGGTCGGGTGCAGGTTTTGGTGATCATCGGTGTATCGGTGGGATTGATGTTTTTCTTTTTCTGGTGGGTTTTACCCATGACGGCATCCTTGAGATGATGAGGCCTACGGTTTGCCCGGTCCATGAACAAAAAAAAGTTCGATAAGTAGATCTTGTTTACCCAAAGAGGAGACAAACAAAATGAGTGAGAAAATAAAAGTATTAATGGTCGACGACGAAGTGCAGTTTCGAGCCACGACTAAAAAGATTCTGAACAAAAGGGGGTTCGACACAATTCTGGCAGACAGTGGCGAGGAAGCCATTGAGAAACTTGCCGAAAAGCCGGACGTGGTGATTCTCGATATTAAAATGCCCGGCATGGACGGCCACCAGGCCTTAAAAGAGATCAAAAAACATTCCCCCGATCTTCCGGTGATCATGCTCACCGGCCATGGCGCCCTCCCTTCGGCACAAGAAGCCCTTGCAGAAGGGGCCTTTGATTACCTTTCAAAACCCTGCGACATTAATCTTCTGGCCGGTAAAATTACCGATGCCTTTCGTCAAGCCACAGCCGGTGTGGCCCCTATAAAAGAAAAGACGGTTTCTGAGGTCATGATTCCACTCGAATACTATACGACATTAACCGAGGGAAATACTATTCAGGACGCCGTTGAAAAATTAAAAGCGTCCTTTTCCGCCGAGGTCTCCACCAGCCGTCTCATGGAGACCGGACACCGCTCCTTTCTGGTATTTGATGAGAACGGTGAAGTAAAAGGGATGGTCGCCATTGTTGACCTTTTATCGGCCATCATGCCGGGGTACCTCTCCGCTCCCAAACCTTCCATGGCGGACAGTATCCAGTATTCGCCCATGTTCTGGAGCGGTATGTTTACCCTGGAAGTCAAGCAACTGGCTGCCAAAAATGTCAAAGATATCATGTCTTCCGTACCGCTGACCATCGATGCCGACGCCAATCTCATGGAAGCGGCGCATATGATGGTCTATCAACAGGAACCACGTCTGGTTGTCGTAAGAAATAAAGCTGTCGTGGGGATCATTCGGGAGCAGGACTTGTTCTTTGAAATAGAGAAGATTTTAAGGACCTAAGGTATCAGGTGTTATCCAAATTTATTTTGCATTTTTTCTTAGACAAAAAAGAACCGCCGTTATCGGCTCCGGCGTGACCGGACCAGATGATATACGCTTTTATTCGATTCTTGACGAGGAGGATGTATGAAGGATCACAGAATGATGTCTCAGAGTGAACCGGGTTTTTGGAAAAACAAACCGGGTTATAAGCCGATGTTATTTGTTCTTGCAGCAGTGGTTTTTACTGTCTTAGTTGTTTTGCCGCCACCGCAAAGTATGATCGATATGGTAACAAAAATTAGTCCGCCGGGATATAAACTCGATAAGGGTTGTAACACCATTGTCGAAACAGTGAACAAGAAGTTAAACCCCAAGGCCTTTGAGGAATTTAAGGAGGGAAAGACGGCAGCATCAGAAAAAAATGAACATTCCCTGCTCGATGCCCAAGACGTCGCCAAGATGGCCAAGGTGATGATTGGCATATTGTTGCTGGCCGCCTTTTTATGGGGCACTGAAGCTCTGCCTTTAGGCGCCACGGACATTCTGGTGGGGGTTATGATTTATCTTTTTGCTATTCTGCCGATCAATGATATCTCCAGAGCCTATATGAAGGACGCTGTTTTTTTCATTTTCGGCATCCTGGCGGTGGCGGTCGGTGTTGCCAAGACCGGCCTGGACAAACGGATCGGCCTCATACTTCTCAGCCGAATTAAAAGCGCCAAAGGATTTGCTTTTATTTTTTTTCCGATGCTGGCCATTGCCGCCGGATTTTTATCCGAACATGCCCTGGTGGCGCTTTTGATCCCTGTACTTATGGGAGTGTATAAGACAACCTGTAAGATGCACGGCGTTAAAAAAGACCGGGCCCTGGCCATTTTCCTTTTGCTTGGCGTCTGTTTCGCGGCCAATCACGGCGGCCCGGGTTCTCCTGCGGCCGGAGGCCGCAATGCCATCATGGTAGGCTACTTAATGGAATACGGTATGCCGATTACGTTTTTGCAGTGGATGAAATACGGCCTCCCGTTTGTTCCCTTCATGGCTGTGGTTATCGGCGCCTACATGTATATTCGCTTTAGACCTAAATTCAAGGTGCCGGATGTCAATCCCAGCGAAGTGGTTAAAGCCGAAGTGGCGAACATGCCTAAATTCGGTGGAAAAGAGGCGTCGATGGCCGTAATTTTGGTCCTATTGATTATCGGCTGGATTGTTCTGGGCGAAGAAGCCGGTCTGGGCGGCCCTACGCTTTACGCGGTGGCGGCCATGTTTATATGTCGCATCGTCGAATGGGAGGATATCCAGATGGGTGTGGCCTTTGACGTGGTCGGCCTGTATGCTGCCGCCTGTGCCATGGGGGTCGGCCTGAAATTTACCGGCGGTGCCCTCTGGTTGGCCCAAACCTTTGTCGGTTTTTTGCCGGATTTTATGACCCGAGGTGACGGATTGGTTATGGGCGTCAGCCTGCTCACCGGAATCATGACCAATTTTATGAGTGACGGTGCCACGGTTGCAGCTTTGGGCCCGATTGTTTTGCCCATGGCGACACTGGCCAATGTGAGTGTCTGGAAAGTGGGGTTGGTTACCGCCTTTTCTTCCTCTTTTGCGAATTTTCTGGTGGTCGGGACCCCCAATAATGCCATTGCTTTTGGTATGGGACGGGACCCTGAAACCGGTGAAAGGTTGCTAGATGTCATGGATTTTGTTAAATACGGACTGCCGGTAACCATCCTTGCATGGCTTGTCCTCTGGGGCTGGGCGGTATTCGGGTACTGGAAGTTTTTAGCCTGGTAAGACCAAGTTAGCTACGCTACTCTGCGCAATTGGAATAATGGAATATTGGAGTTATGGCCCCGGTGAAATAGAAAAAAATTTCACCGGGTAAAAATGATGGGTTTAAAGGAATTTTGTATCATTAAAAAAGGTTATTTTCCACTTTTATACCCATTATTCCAATATTCCATTCAGATCATCCCCTTTCTAAAGGGTAATTAAGGAAGACTTTAATGGGGCTCTATAAACGAAAACCAATATTTATAAAACTTCAACGGACTATCTTTTTCGTCATTCTGATCGTTTCCATTGTTCCGCTGGTATTTCTTGGAGAGACCATCTATTATCGGTTTGCCAGAACATACGAAGAAAAGATTGAAGATCAGATAAAATACCGGACAAGATCCCAGTCTTATGCCGTAGAAGTCTTTTTAAGAGAGCGAAGCGCCATCCTTGCAACCATTGTGGACACCCATTCTTTTGACAACTTAAAGCAACAGGAAAATCTTGACCGCATGTTTAAAGTCATTAGCCGGCGAACAGACGGTCTGATTGACTTGGGTGTCATCGACAGCGCCGGTCAACACCTGGCCTATGCGGGTCCCTATCATCTGAAAGGGTTGAATTATTACAAACAGGCTTGGTTTGCCGAGGTGATGAGCAAGGGCAAGTATATCAGTGATGTTTACATGGGGTACCGGCAAATGCCCCATTTTGTTATCGCCCTCCGGGGTTACAGCGACGGGATTACCTGGATTCTAAGGGCAACCGTCGATTCGGACATATTTAACAAACTTGTGAGGACCGCCCAGACAGGAAAGTCAGGCGATGCTTATATCATCAATAAAAACGGGATTTATCAGACAGCCCCTCGCTTCTCAGGAAAGATACTTGCTAAATCAAACATTATCTTAACACGTTTTGGTGAAGGGACTACGGTTGCCGAAAAAATTAAGGATAACGGCCAAACAAAACATGTTGCCGGAACCTGGTTGAAAAATAATGAGTGGCTCCTGGTGATCACGCAGAATGTCGGAGATGAGATTAGCGGATTAATGACCACCAGAACCATGGAAATTATCATTATTGTTTTTGGATGCCTTGCAATAATTACAACCACCTTTTTAGCGATGCGTATCATTTTCAGGCGCCTTGAAGATGCTGACAAAGGGATTAGCGAACTTAATGAACAGCTGATCCAATCTGATAAAATGGCGGCTTTGGGAAAGATGGCCGCCGGAATTGCCCATGAAATCAACAATCCTCTTGCGGTCATCGGTGAAAAGGCGGGATGGATGCAGGATTTGCTGCTTGACGAAAAATTTCAGGAAAGTGAGAACCTCAAAGAATATGTAATCTCTATCGATAAAATCGAAGAACACGTGGAAAGGGCCCGTAAAGTGACCCATAATATGCTCGGGTTTGCCAGAAGAATGGAGCATCGCTTGGATGATGTCGATATTAATCTTGTTTTGAGCCAGACCATAGAGCTTTTGCAAAATCATGCTCAGATAAACAATATCGAAATAAGCAGGGATTTTCAGCCGGACCTTCCGATTATTGCCAGTGATCAATCCCAGCTTCAACAGGTGTTTTTAAACCTGATGAACAATGCCATTGATGCCATCGAAAAGGATGGATTGATTGAAGTAAACACACAAAAGGAGGGCTCCCAGGTTGTCATCGGAATAAAAGATAACGGTCCGGGCATCCCTGAAAAACATCTGACAAAAATTTTTGATCCGTTTTTTACCACCAAAGATGTCGGCAAAGGGACCGGATTGGGATTGTCGGTAAGTTATAATATCATCGAAAAATTGGGCGGTTTGATCACCGTGAAAAGCAAACTGTCTGAAGGAACGCTTTTTAGTGTGACGCTTCCTATTGTAGCTCCTGAAAGGAAGTAGTAAATGAGCAGTAGACACTTTTTATTATAGGGCATTATTTGTGCATGGAGCGGTTTAACAGATAAAAACTTTTCGATCCTTAAAATAATATTTTTATTAGTCCTTGAAAACCTGGTCCTCTGGGCAGGGTTAGAGTTCTTCGGCTCTGCCTGAAGAATCGCAGCAAGAGTTTGAAGTGAACTAAAGTTTAAAGTGAGCTAAAGTTTAGGAATTCTGTCAATTATATAAAACCAGCGGAGGGAAGCGACTCCATAACTTCCCCGATGAATACGGGATAAATAGGCACTTTAGATCACTTTAGACACTTTTAACTTATACGGCTTTAAGTAAAACAGCCCCTTCCAGGGGTTATATCAAAGCTTGGTCCTCTGGGCCTGGATTCTTTACTAAACCCAAACACTTAATCGGCAAGGAGTATGAAATGGACATGTTCAGAATATTGGTGGTCGATGATGAAGTCGATTTTTTGGAAACCATCGTCAATCGACTGCAAAAAAGAAAACTGAATGCAAGCGGCGTGACCAGTGGAGAAGAAGCCGTTGAACTTCTCCAAAAAGAACTCTTCGATGTGGTTATCCTCGATATTAAAATGCCCGGGGGAATGGACGGCATCGAAGCCTTGCGGGAGATTAAAAAGATTCAGCCGTTGGTCGAAGTTATTCTTCTTACAGGACATGCTTCTGTGGAAACGAGCATCGAAGGAATGAAGCTGGGGGCCTTTGATTATTGTCTGAAACCCATAAAGTTTGAAGACCTTTTACAAAAAATGGCCGCTGCATTTTCCAAAAAATCCACCCATGATAAAAAAATACGGGATGCAAAGATACAGCAACTGATTCGACATCCCGGCAGGGTGTTTGACCAGGATTGATAGGTTGTGCCATTTATTTGAGTCTTATTTTTTTACCCGTAGCCAGCCTTCCTTTACGGAAGAGGCTGCAGGAGGGGGCAATTTGACGGGATTGCCCCCTTCACTTCGTCGAAAGGGGATTGGGAGCCCTCCATGTTTTTCCTGGCCGACGTTTGTTGTCAAAATTCAAGTAATATTAAAAGGAGGTATATGCAATGAAAAGGTCCCGGATATTTGTGATGCTGTTTTTAACCCTTGTCTTGTGCCGGCCTCAGGTTTGTCCGGCTGCAATGAGCAACGAGGATATGCTGAACAAGCTCAATGAACTCAGCACAATTATCCAGAAACAGCAGCAGGAAATCGAAATGCTGAAACAGGAACTGAAAAATCAAAAGGAATCCATCAATCAGGTACAAGAAACACAAAAGGAAGAAATTACAAAGACCGTAAAGACGGAAACCGAAGAAAAATCCAAGGAATGGAGCGAAAAGATTCCCGGATGGATTAAAGATACCAAAGTGTCCGGTGATCTGAGACTTCGTTATGAAGGTATATACAACCGGGAAGAGCGACAGACCGACGGATCAATTAAAGATCTTCCAGCCCGCGACAGATTCCGAATTCGGGCAAGACTATTTTTTGACAGCAACATCAGCGATGAAGTATCCACCCATTTCATGCTTTGCACCAATCAGGACAACAATCGAGAAGCCACGACCACCAACCAGAGTTTTAACGATGATTTCAATGACAAAGGCATCTATCTGCACAGGGCGTATGCCACATATATGCCCAACTGGTTGAAGAAACTGGAGCTTGCGGGCGGCAAATTCAAAAATACGTTTTTGCACACCGACATTATGTGGGATCCGGATGTAAATCCTGAAGGTTTCTACGAGTATTATCAGTATCCGGGCTGGGCGAATTTCAAACCGTTTGTGCAACTGGGACAGATGGTGGTCAATGAGGTTAAAAACGAGACCGACGACGCAGCTCTTTTTATCTATCAAGCCGGATTCGACTGGAATATAGGGAAGGTAAAATGGGTGTTGGCCGGCAGTTATTATGACTGGGGCAACCTCGAAAATTCAAAGTACCTCCATGAAGCAAACTATAAGAGCGGTGGGGGGAACTCATTTGTACTCGATTCAAATGGGAATTTACAGTATGCATATGACTACAATTTATGGGAAGGGATTTCTCATGTCAAATTCAAGTTGGGAGAAATTCCCACAATACTGATTTTCGACTATATCGTCAACACCGCAGATAATGTGCCCGGCGACCAGGATACCGCTTACTACGTTGGATTTAATCTGGGAAAAGCCAAAAAGAAAGGCGACTGGTCAATCGGGTATAAATACGCCCGCATTGAAAGGGATGCGGTCATCGGCTCAATGAATGACCAGGATTTTTACGGTGCAAACCGAAAAGGGCATAAAGTGAAATTTAAATATATGGTATTGGACCGGCTAAGATTCGATGTCGCCTATTTCTATACCGATCCTGTCACCGATTGGGATCTTTCTGACGTTACTTTCAGTAAAAACAAAGAACGGGAACATGAAGATCGGGTCCAGACGGATTTGATTTTTAGTTTTTAATTGACATGCCGGCGGCTTCAACAAAGATGATCTGGCCGCCGGCTTCCGCCTATGCCAAACCTGTGGCGACACTTACCCTTTCTCTTCTTCTCAAACATCACCCGCTTTAAAAAAAGATCATCCATTCCGCTTTCCAAGGCGTAGGCTCTACGAGCCGGAGGCTAACATCAAAGGATTTAGAAGAAAAACTCCCCGAGAGCTCAAATAATGACTTTCAGCACATTTCTTCCAGGCGGTTCGGTGAAAACCAGTGAAGGAGTAGCAACTCCCTTTTATCAAAAAAATGTTTTAAACAAAACGCCTTGAAATTTTAGAATATTTTATAGTTCCGGGTGTTGACAATTCGCTCGATTTTCGGTATCTGGTTCTATACTGACTGCCTACCGGACGATAAAGTATATTTGAGTTCATAAAAAGTGATCAACCTGTGATGTTTTAAAAAATGAAAATCAAAGTAATAGATAATTTAAAAGGAAAGACAGAATCGCTGAGCCAATCCAAAGTAGACAAGGTCGTAGCGTTAATCCGTAAAAACACTCAAGATGTCAATCAGGGAGAGTATCGTCCGGATGATCTTGAAAGACTGAATGACTTTGCAACGCCTGAAAAAATTCAAAAAGAGTTGGAAAGAGGTTATCTGGCAATGCTATTTAATGACGAGAAAGATCTCATCGGTTGTGCCCTCGTTGTTCGAAGGGGAATTAGGCTTATCATAAAAACATTACAGGTCAAAACGGTCTACTGCAGGAAAGGCTACGGCTCGCTCCTGTACAAGCATTGTGAAAGTTTGTTCGAACAAATGGGCATGAACGAGATAGAAGTTGAAGTCCCCAAATTCCCACGCTCGGAAGCTTTCTACAGGAGTCACGGATTCGTGAAAACCGGAAATCCAACCCAGAGAGATCTGCGCTTTGCTATGTTCAAGTATATCTGACATCCGAATCTTGCATGAAAATTAATGAGGATTTTCAGGTTGCTCGGTTGAAGAATGAAAGCCTCCAGCTCGTGCAAAATTCAGGCGATAAATTCTCCGCTAATTCAACACCACATCGATGATTTCTTCTAGTTCATTGATTTTGAGGATCTTAAGATCTTTTTGAATACCTTCGGGGATATCTCTGATGTCCGCCTCGTTTTTGGCTGGAAAAACCACCGATTTCACACCGGCCCGGTGTGCGGCCAGAACCTTTTCCTTGACGCCCCCCACCGGTAGAATCCTTCCGCTCAGCGTCAACTCACCGGTCAGTGCAACGTTTCTTTTACAAGATCGCTCCGTTATCAGACTGATGAGTGCAACGGCGATGGTCAGGCCCGCGGACGGCCCGTCTTTTGGAATCGCACCGGCCGGCACGTGAATGTGGATGTCATGGGTTTCGAACATGTCATCCGGGATATTCAAGGATTCGGCATGGCTTCGGATGTAACTCATTGCCGCATGGGCCGACTCCTTCATCACATCTCCTAAGGAACCGGTTAGAATAAGATTCCCTTTCCCTTTCATTTTGGCGGCTTCAATAAAGATGATTTGGCCGCCGGCTTCCGTCCATGCCAGGCCCGTGGCCACGCCCACCCTTTCTTTGGCGTCTGAAATTTCGAAATAAAATTTTCGTGGGCCCAGAAAATTTTCAACCATTTCAGGAGTCAGGACACTCTGCCCGTTTGTACTCCGGCCGCTCAATGTTTCACGGGCGATCTTGCGACAGATGGAAGCAATCTGACGTTTGAGATTTCTCAAACCTGCTTCTCGGGTGTATTCCCGGATGATCTTGTGGATGGTCTCTGAAGTGAAAACAGGGGGATTTTCTGAAAGGCCGGCTTCTTCGATTTCTTTGGGTATTAAATAGTGCGTCGCGATTTTTTCTTTTTCTTCTTCCGTATACCCTAACAGGGTAATCACCTCCAGCCGGTCCAGAAGCGGTCCGGGGATCAGATCCAGGGCATTTGCAGTGGCGATGAACATCACACGAGACAGGTCAAAGGGAACATCCAGATAATGGTCCACAAAATGCGTATTCTGCTCGGGATCGAGGACCTCCAGGAGTGCTGCGGCGGGATCTCCTTTAAAGTCCCTGCCGATTTTGTCGATTTCATCCAGCATAATCAGTGGATTTTTCGTTTCCGCACGGCGAATTTCCTGAATGATCCTTCCGGGCAATGCACCGACATAGCTTTTGCGATGTCCTCTTATCTCTGCCTCGTCTTTCATGCCGGCCAATGACATGCGGACAAATTTTCGTTCCAAACTCCTGGCAATGGACATTCCCAAAGATGTTTTTCCGGTGCCGGGGGGTCCGGCAAAACAGAGAACCGGGCCTTTGGGCTCCAGACGAACCTTTTTCTTATAGAGTGCTTTCTGAATGGTTGATCGGATTTCATTAAGCTTTAACGGTTTTGTCAGGTAGTGGTACGACCCCTTTTTCATGGCCTCAATCGCTGTAGACACCGTGGCGTATCCTGTGATGATAATCACTTCGGTACTTGGATTGACGTTTTTGGCTTTTTCAAGAACCGCCATCCCATCGACTTTTCCCATTTTAAGATCCGTGACGATAACATCGAAGGCGTTTTTTTCCAAAAAATTCAACGCTTCTGATCCGTTGGAAGCGGTATTGACATGATAGCCGTCTTTTTTAAAAACATGCTCCAGATTCTGGCGGGTAATTTTTTCATCATCTACCACCAGTATTTTGTGCTGCTGTGACAACTTTAATACTCTGACTGAAAGATGCTCCAGAATCCGATCTTTTATTTTGGCCAGTCCAAAATGATCTTCATTGAGAATCGACTCGGCCCGTTTAATATCGAGATTGTCATCCGTTATCTTGTTCCAGGGGAGGCTCACCAGATAATCGATATAGTTGATGCCGATGGTATATTCAGCACTTGAAGGCGAAGTTTTTGTCAATCGCTCTATTTCTTTATACGCGACTTTTTCCACCGGTACGGACATCTTGGCTTTTCGAACTTCTTCTCTTAATTCTTCTATCTCCGATGGCAGTTCCTTTGTTTGTCCTTTTTCTTTTTTAAATATTCGCATGTTAGGGTTCCATTATTATTTCGACAAATTGAAGTTATAAAAACAGATTCGGTTCCGACACGCAATGATTTTTTCTTGAAGGAACATAAGAAACTTTTCGACGTTACAATCTGCAACGAAGCGTTCTTTTTTTGCAATACAATATAACACATTCATATCAATAGATATTTTATTATCCCCTCAAAGAAGCATTGCAAATTGTAACTATTCTTTTGGAAGTTTGTCTTCATGTCAATCGTAATTATAAATTAATAAAATCAGATGGATAGACTTTGATTGGCGTGGTTGGCACAAGAGTTGCTCTATCAATAGCCAAAGGCAAAAAACAAATCGCACAAAGGAGGGATTCAGCCATGTTTAAATTTAAAGAGACTTTCGACAGATTGATGGTGGCAATTACGTTTGCCCAAGCCAATGAACATGAGCTTGCGCTCGATGTCTTACATGACCGGCCGGAAAGGGACAGCCGGAAAAGGGTCGATGCCCGTATTCGACCCAGGGAAGAAACCCGGCCGCAGATGCGCATGTAACCGGGACGATGGGTTGAAGGGTAAAAGGGGATAAAAATGAAAAAAGTTTTATTGGCCATAGACGGTATGACACCCGACCGAAAAGCATTTCGCTACGCGGTTGAACTTTGTAACCGAATCCGGGCGGAGTTGAGCATATTTCAGATTATCAGGCCACAGTATTATCGAGAATATAAAAAAAAGATCCTAAAAAAAGGCCTGCTCGCGAGAAAGTTTTTTGAAGGGTCCATGGTGGCGGCCACCTTTGCCGAAGCCGGTGAACATGAGACCGCTTTGGATATCACGGCCGAGGCCTCAAAGGAAATCAGACGTCTCTTGCAGGAATCCGAAAAAGCAGGCATTCGTTGTCATTTTTCCATCAAATCGGGGAATCCTGAAAAAGAGATTATCAATTATGTAAACGACCATCGGAACGTTGTTTTGACCATCTACGATGTTTCTGATCAAGGTGCCGATCAAAACGCCAATATTTCTAAAAAGAAAAATGAACTCGCAAAAATAACAAAAGGATTGTCCGTTCCCCTGGTCACTGTTTACACATAGAGGCCAATAGAAAAAAATAAAGATAACAGAGAAGGAGATAGAAAATGGCAGGAATTTTTGGAAGAATTAAGCAAAAGTTTAGCAAGGCCAGTATCGAGATGGACAAATATCAAGAGGCAATTACATTTGCCGAAGCAGGCGAGGCCGAACATGCACTGGCAGCCGTCTCAGAGCAAACCGAAGAACAACAAACCATGCAACTTTTAGTTGTGGGCAGAGAAAGTACCTTTTCCAAGGAAATTTTCGATTATGCACTTGATATGGCCCAGCGGATGTCCTATGAAATTCTGGCCTTAAACACCGCTCCCTTGTCTTGCGACACGTTCAAGCTGTTTTCAAATTCACGCGATCAGCTTTGTGAAGAATTTAAAAGCTTGTCAGAAAAAAATGTCGCCATGTTTCAGCAAGCGGCCGCAGAAAAAGGGATCGCTTTTCATCATATCGTTAAGTTCAGCGAGACTGAAGAGGCTTTGCAAGAAGTTACAAGAGATAATAAAAACATTGCTTTTGTAGTTTCAGAATCCATAGAAGATCGTGCTGAAAGCAGAATCGAGGAGGGTGAACGCCTCCGTACCAATCTTTATGTTTATTCCATGGTGTAAGGGACCATATTTTAGTGCTCGTGATGACCGGTTTTTTACCATCCAAGATTGCCGATAATCGCCACTGATATGGATGACGAATCATCGGAAAACTCCCAGTCCGCAGATCAAATATAATCCGAAATCCGGCCTTTGTAAAAAGGCTGGATTTCTTTTTTTTCGCTTATCTCCCTGCAGGATGTTACAATCTGCAACACACTATTCTTTTTTGCAACACCACATAAACTATTGTATTGATAGAGCTTTAAGGTCAGGGTTTTTAAGTTGTTGCATTTTGCAATATCGGGTTTGTGCATTTTGTCGGTGCCCGAGACCTCAATATAATTAAAAATATCAATGAGATAGATTGCAATTGGTGAGGTTGGCACGAATGATGCTGGTTCTGTGGCAATATTTTCTAAAATGCTGATAATGGATGTTTTAATAACTTAGAATGGGGGGAGACATGGATTCACATTTTATTTTCGGCCTGGTGCTGGTCGCTTTTTTCTTCTGGCTGTGTTTTAAATTCAGAAATGAAAATAAAGACCAATAACCATTTGTAATAATGCCGGACTTTGAAACCAAATACGTGAACACGAATAGGGTCTTTAAAAAATGTTCCCCGTCTTTCGCGGGATTCAAAGCCAAGTAAAAGATCCCGGGCTTTGAACCTTATGTATCGCCGTTGGTGGGAGACAGAAGGGGACGTTTTTCAACGGTCTCGATTAATTTGCAGAAAGGAATGACTCCTAATGACACCTGAGATGATTTTGACAATGATTGTTCTGGTTTTTGCTATTATCCTGTTTGTTTTTGAGTGGGTAAGAGTCGATGTGGTTGGAATTATAATGATGGTCATGCTCCCTCTTATCGGCCTGGTATCTCCTAAAGAAGCTTTTGTGGGATTGAGCAGTAATGCAGTCTGCTCCATTATTGCCGTAATTATCATCGGTGCCGGGCTCGATAAGACCGGCGTAATGAACAAGGTTGCCGGTCCCATTATCAAACTGGCCGGCAACAGTGAAAAAAAGGTGATTACCCTCATATCCGGAACCGTAGGCATAATCTCCAGCATGATGCAAAACATCGGAGCTGCGGCCCTATTCTTACCGGCTGCCCAGCGGATTGCCAAAAGAATGGGGGTGCCCATATCCCGTATTTTGATGCCCATGGGTTTTTGCGCCATCATCGGAGGAACCATTACGCTGGTAGGAGCCAGTCCGACCATATTGTTGAACGACCTGATGGTGCTGGGGGGAAAAAAACTGGAACCCTTTGGGCTTTTTACCCAAACGCCCATTGGAATCTGTCTGCTTGCAAGCGCAATCATCTATTTTATACTGTTCGGCAAGTTTGTTTTGCCGGCAGCCGAAGGCGAGGATGAGAAAGATGTTACGGCCATGCTGATGGATGAGTATCAAGGACTTGAACATGTATTCGAACTTCATGTTCCGGAAACTTTTACCAACCCCAGATCCCTGGAAGAACTGGGCGTCAGGGCAAAATTTCTGGTAACCGTCGTGGCCATTCATAATGAAGCCAAAAAGGACAAAATTTTCGTACCGCGCAGCAGCGACATAATTTCAGCCAATGACAACCTTGCTATTGTGGGCAGAGCCAAAAAGGTCCGCAGACTGGCCGAAGAATACGGCTGGGTCATCAAAGACGGTCTGGAGGTATTTGGCGAGTATTTGGCCCCGACTAACGCCGGTATGGCCGAAACCGTGGTTTCACCCCGCTCGGAAATGATAGGCAAAACCATGAGCGAAATCAACTTCAAAGAGCAATACAGCGTCAATCCGGTAGCCCTTTTTACAGGCCAAAAAATTATATACAGCGGCCTGACCCATGTCCGATTGAGAATGGGCGACACTCTGTTGCTTCACGGCCCCTGGGACCGGTTTCATATTCTTAGAAATAAGCCGCAGCCGCGTGCGCTTACCTTTGCCACCGCCCTGGAAGGTGAAATTATGCGTCCTGAAAAGGCCAAGCTGGCTGTTGTCTGGCTGGCAGTGGCGCTGACGCAAATCATTTTTTTTAAGACACAGCTTTCAGTGGCCCTGATGTCCGGCGCCCTGGGAATGATCATCACCGGCGTGCTTTCGGTGGATGAAGCCTATTATGCCGTGGACTGGATGACGGTTTTTTTGCTGGCAGGCCTGATTCCATTGGGGATGGCTTTTGAAAAAACCGGAACAGCCGCTTTTATTGCCAAATTTATCTTGGGAATGCTTGGTCAACCGTCTCCCATTGTTCTTCTGGCTGCTATCGGCGTGATGACCTCTTTTTTCACCCTGGTGGTCTCCAATGTGGGTGCAACGGTTTTGCTGGTTCCGCTGTGCATGAACATGGCGGTTATGGCAGGCGGTGATCCGCGAATGGCCGCACTGGTGGTGGGGCTGTCCGCGTCCAACACGTTTGTCTTGCCGACACATCAGGTCAATGCGCTCATTATGAGGCCCGGGGGGTATCGAACCGTAGACTATGCCAAGGCGGGTGTGGTGATGACCGTCCTCTTTTTAGTGGTGGAATTGACCATTCTCTATTTCTTTTATGGGATTCAATAATCCTGTATTTGGCATAAGCAAGAGAAAACATGACAATAGGTTGAGGTGACAGGGTATTTTAATGAATTCTGAAGCCGATGAATGACGAACGAACTTTCATTATGCGAAAATTCTTGTTCTGCATTCGATATTCAAGTAATGTTGAGATAGATGGCTAAATTTAAAAAGTATTAAATCACTTAGGGGGTCGGGGGAGTTTTGAATATATGATTTTATTATTCATCCATAAAGGATCTAAATAAACACTCTCCCACCCCTTGAGATAATATAAAAACTGTAAATGATGATTTTTCAAGTTATAGAAACTCTAAGCAATTCATGACGGCGATATGAAAATCAGTATCAGACAAAAGATTTTTTTGGCTTTTGTAATCTTTATCGGTCTTAGTGCACTGATATGGGCGCGCAGTTATTTCAGCCAGTATATTCTCAATCAGAAAATCCAGATCATTGAGAGAAAATACGATCTTTTTAATGCCATCCTGGAAGCCCGGCGGTATGAAAAAAACTATTTTTTATCCTTTGACAAAGAAGATATTGTTCAAGCCCTCGACTATGTCCGTCAAGCAGAGGAGATCCTCCGTGATATATTGTCCAAATACGTAAAGTACACCCTGGCCAAAAATCTCGATCAAAGGATTACCGAACTGGTGACGTACAAGGAGTCTCTTGTAAATCTCATGAAATTACAGGAAGAAGGACATTTGGTGGTCCCTCCGGAAACCATTGAATTAATCCGAAAGCAGGGAAGAATTCTCACCAGTGAACTGGAAAAAATCGTAAAAAAGGAGAGTGAATTTACACGGGACCTGATCGGAAAATCACAGACCATTCATTTTTTGGCGCTGATACCTGTATTTATCCTTTCGGTTTTGATTGCCCTTTTTTTGGTCTTTAATGTTAATCGTCCGTTAAAGACCATCGAAAACGCCATTACCAAAATCGCCAGCGGAGATTTTGAGAATATGCCGGAAATAAAAACCGGCGATGAATTTGAATCACTGGTGGTCAGCCTCAATAACATGATAGATGAGCTGAACAAAAGGAGCAAACAGCTTATACAGGCTCAGAAGCTGGCTTCTTTGGGGAGACTGACCTCCGGGGTGGCCCATGAATTGAACAATCCTCTCAATAATATATCCACATCGATTCAAATTCTCATTGAAGAAATAGAAGAAGATGACCTGGAATATAAAAAAGAACTGTTGGTCGGTGCCGAGAAAGAAGTGGAAAGGGGAAAGGAAATCGTTCGTTCACTTTTGGAATTCGCCAGAGAAAGGACCCTGACCCTAAAACAGATAAATTTTCTGGATCTGGTTAACAGTGCAATTAAACATGTCAAATCGGAGACCCCGGATAATATCCGTTTTAAAATGGAGGTGCCTGATAACATACAGGCCACTGTTGGTCTGCGTATTAGAAGCGTAATAATCAATCTTATTACAAATGCCGTCCACGCGATGAAAGACGGTGGAGAAATTACCATCCGTGCCTATAACGCATTTGAGAAAGATGGATTTTTTTTTAAGGTGACAGACACCGGTGAAGGGATTCCTCAAAATATCATCACAAAGATTTTTGACCCTTTTTTCACTACAAAAGAAGTCGGCAAGGGTTCAGGGCTGGGACTTTCCATCACTTACGGCATCATAGAACAACATAGCGGCAATATATCCGTTTCCAGCGAAGTCGGAAAAGGAACGACATTTACCTGTTTCCTGCCGTTTCATCAGCCCGGTCATTCGGATTTATAGAAGGATCGTCGTGAAAAAAAAGAAAGAAGTTATTCTTATTGTTGAAGACGAGGATATTGCACGAAAGAATCTCGAGCATATTCTGATGAAAACCGGTTACGATGTCGTTTCCGCAGCCGACGGAAGCAAAGCCATCGATTTGCTTCACTCAAAGAGCTTCGATTTGGTGATCACCGATCTGAAGATGGAGAAAGTGGACGGCATGCAGGTGTTGCATAAGACAAAAGAACTGCAGCCTTACACGGAAATCATTATGATCACCGGCTATGCCACCATTGAAACGTCGGTTCAGGCCATGCATGACGGCGCCTACTATTATGTCGCCAAGCCCTATAAGATTGAAGAAGTTCGCCAGATTACCAAACAGGCGCTGTTAAAACGGCGGCTTCGACTTGAAAACATTGAACTGAAAGAAATACTCAAAAAACAGCGGAAAATTTCCGACATTGTCGGACAGAGCGCGGTCATGATGGATATTCAGAAAACCATCCACCAGATTGCGCCTTCGGACATCAATGTCCTGATTCTCGGTGAAAGCGGCACCGGCAAGGAACTGGTCGCTCGATCCATCCACCAGTTTAGTTCCCGTTCTGAAAAAGAATTCATTGCCTTTAACTGCGGTTCATTTACAGAGGAGTTAATGGCCAATGAGCTGTTCGGGCATGAAAAGGATGCATTTACCGGGGCCACAAAGGCAAAGGCCGGCCTGATCAAAGTGGCCGACGGCGGAACGGTTTTTCTGGATGAAATCGGAGATATGCCGCTGAGTATGCAGGTGAAGCTATTGCGCGTCATACAGGAAAAAGAGGTTTTGCCGGTGGGCGGCGAGACACCTGGTCCCGTGGATGTACGCTTTATCGCCGCCACCCATCGCGATCTCAAAGAGGATGTGGAAAAAGGCAACTTCCGACAGGATCTGTTTTACCGTCTGAATGTCATTACCATAAAACTTCCGTCTCTGACCGAACGGCACGGTGACATACCGCTTCTGGCACATCACTTTCTGTCTCAAAAAAGTAAAGCCATGAACAAAGATGTCCAAAATATCAAAAAAGAATCCATGGAATTGCTCTGTCAATACGGTTGGCCGGGGAATATCAGAGAACTGGAAAATGTCATTGAACGGGCCGTCGCCCTGGCGAACGGTCCGGAAATAACCGTAAACGAACTACCGGAATACATCGGCAATCTTTCCATTGAAACCTATCGCCGGGAGAATTCAGATATACCGACCCTTGAGGAACAGGAGAAAAATTACATCAAATGGGTTCTCGACAAATGTCAGGGAAATAAAACCAAGGCGGCAAAAATAATGAGTATCGATCGGGTTTCGCTCTGGCGAAAAATAAAAAGATATGGCATGGAGTCTGAATAAAAACCCCCAAAACTTGAGTTAAAAAATCAATAATATTGAAAAAAAGCCGTCAGGTTTTGATTATTAAATATAGAACATACCCGATATAGCATGAAAGGAGTACCATCCCATTCCTTCGTGTTACCATTTGCGTCTTCCTCATCATCAGCCACGGCAGAAAACTGACAAACATCATGAACAGGTAATCAATGAGCAGGCCGCTTTGAACAAAACCGCCGGGGATTGGAATGGGTTTTACCAGAGAGGCTGCACCGAGCACGCTGAGGATGTTAAAAACATTGCTTCCCACCAAATTGCCGATGCTGATGTCCATCTCTTTTCTTAATGCGGCGACAACAGAAGTGGCAAGTTCAGGCAGGGAAGTTCCCAGTGCCACGATGGTCAGGCCGATAAATTTTTCACTGACGCCAAACACCTTCATAATGGCAACGGCAGCATCAATAAGAATTTCAGCACCCACAACAACGCCGATAATTCCTGCCATGATCCATACAATCTGTCTGGATCTGGAAGTTATATATTCGATGTCTTCTATGGCATGTGCGAAGGCAACACTTTCATGATGAATTTTTCGTTTGGATTCCTTAAGAGCAATGTAATAATTGAAGCATGTATATACGATAATGCCACCGAAAAGCGACGCGCCTTCGAGTCTGCCGATTTTCGAATTCAGCGAAATCACCAAAAGATATAAAGATACCCCCAGCATTATCGGTATGTCCCGTTGGGTTACGGACCGGCTTCCCTTTATGGGATGTACTAGCGCCGATAAGCCGAGTACAAGGGCGATGTTGCAGATGTTGCTTCCAACGACATTGCCCACGGCAATCATGCTTTTGTCTTTCATGGAAGATACAACACTTACCACCAGCTCCGGAGCTGAAGTGCCAAAAGCCACGACTGTCAGACCGATTACGAGGGGGGTCAAACCCAGATTTCGCGCCAGACTCGACGATCCTTTGACCAGCCAGCCGGCGCTGTAATAGAGCATTAACAGGCCAATAGCAAAAAGAGCCAGATGAAGTATCATATAGGTTCACTCCGTATCACATTCTTCCAACGTCTGTAACCGTATCAAACATATAAAAATTTAGCTAAGAAAAAATCAATCACGAAAAACCGAGAAAGGGAAGGCACTAAATTTTATTGAATATAGATCATCTCCAACCATAGGTAATTTTCCCGTTTATGCGCAAGAAAAATGGTTGCATAAATGTTTTAAATTTAGTTAAAATCCTTTTAATTTGATTCCACTTAGGAGAGCCATTCATGCACTATGAAGGAAATATCATTCGACCGCCCAGTGAAGCCAACAGCATTCTGCTGCAAATAACGGTTGGGTGTTCCCGAAACAAATGCACATTCTGCGGGGCTTACAAAGGCGAGCGTTTTCGCATAAAACCGGATTCTATTATTATGTCCGATATCGCTTTTGCGGCAACCCATTGCCGCCGTCAGCGTCGCATATTTCTATGTGACGGAGATGGGCTGATCGTTCCCCAGAAAAGACTACTGACTATCTTGAAGGAAATTGAACGGCAGCTTCCCTGGGTCACCCGGGTGGGGGCATACGCCAACAGCAAAAGCTTAAAAATGAAAACACTCGATGAACTCAAAGCCCTCAAAGCCCATGGTTTGGGCATTCTTTACATGGGCCTTGAGACCGGCGACGACGTTACATTGAAAAAGATCAACAAGGGCGCTGGATCAGAAGAGATGATACAAATGGGCAAAAAGGCGAGGGCGGCGGAGATCAAGCTTTCCATCACCGTACTACTGGGAATTGCCGGAAAATCGCGGTCGAATATCCATGCTCGCGAAACCGGACGGGTTCTTACCGCCATTGATCCGGAGTATGTGGGTGCCCTGACATTGATGCTCATTCCCGGTACGCCGTTGTATCAAGATTACAGGGATGGAAAATTTTTTCTGCTTGAACCGGATGACATGTTGAATGAACTTAAAACCATGATTGAGGCCACGGAACTTTCAAAAGGGCTTTTTCATGCCAATCATGCCTCAAATTATCTTCCCATCAAGGCAAGACTCCCAAAAGACAAGAAAAAGACGTTAAATTTGATTGATAAAGCCCTTGCGGGCAAGATAGACCTGAAACCGGAATTTTTAAGAGCGCTTTAATCGGCTTTTATTGTTCACAATTCACTTCTTACTGAAAAAAGGAGAAACGAATCATGACTGAAGGTTTGGCTGAAACCCGGCGAAATACCGATGACCTGTGTATCAATACCATCCGTGCCCTTTCCATGGATGCGGTTCAAAAGGCCAATTCCGGCCACCCCGGTGCCCCCATGGGACTTGCACCGGCAGCTTATGTCCTTTGGACCCGGGTGATGAAACACAATCCTGAAAATCCCGGATGGCTCGATAGGGACCGTTTCGTGCTTTCAGCCGGGCATGCCTCCATGCTTCTTTACAGCCTGCTTCATCTCTCAGGGTATGCCGTTACCCTTGATGATATTAAGAATTTTCGTCAGTGGAACAGCAAAACACCCGGCCATCCCGAATTCGGTCATACACCGGGGGTGGAAACCACCACCGGTCCACTGGGTCAGGGCTTTGCCAATGCCGTGGGCATGGCCATGGCGGAACGGCATCTTGCCGCCCGATTTAACAGCGCCGGACATGAGATTGTCGACCATTACACTTACATGATTTGCGGCGACGGGGACATGATGGAAGGCATCTCTTCTGAAGCAGCGTCCCTTGCCGGCCATTTGGGGCTTGGCAAATTGATCTGCATATACGACGACAATAATATATCCATAGAAGGTTCCACGGAAATAACCTTTACAGAAGATGTTGCCCTTCGATTCAAGGCGTATCACTGGCACATTCTAAACGTTGATGATGGCAATGATATCGATGCCATATATAATGCCATCCAGGCAGCCAAAGCCCAAACCGGGCGGCCGTCTTTGATTGTTCTGCGTACCCAAATTGCATATGGAAGCCCCAACAAGCAGGATACCGCAGATGCCCACGGCGCGCCGTTGGGAGAAGAAGAGGTTCGTCTGACCAAAAAATCACTGGGTCTTTCCGAGGATGCCTTATTTAATATCCCGGATGCGGTAAGACATCATTTCACACAATGTGTTGAAGCCGGGAGGGAAGCCGAAGCCGGATGGCAGGAAAAATTTCAGGCTTACAACAAAAAATATCCGGATATGGCAAATAAATGGGTGGATGCCATGAGCGGGTTTCTGACCACCGGATGGGATGAAGACATTCCCGAATTTTCAGTTTCGGACGGTCCCATAGCCACCCGGGCGGCATCCGGCAAAGTTTTAAATGCCATTGCCGCAAGACTTCCCACACTCATCGGCGGTTCTGCTGATCTGGCCCCTTCAAACAAAACCTTTTTGGATACATCCCATGAATTTCAAAAAGATGCCTATGACGGTCGCAATATCCGTTTTGGTGTTCGGGAACACGCCATGGGGGGAATCATGTCCGGCATGTTTCTTCACAATGGTCTGCGGCCTTATGGCGGTACATTCCTGGTTTTTGCAGATTATTTAAGGCCGTCATTGCGCGTTGCCGCCATTATGAATATACCGATTATTTATGTCTTTACCCACGACAGTATCGCAGTGGGTGAGGACGGCCCCACCCACCAGCCGGTGGAGCATCTGGCCAGCCTCCGTGCGATTCCGGGTCTAACCGTTATTCGTCCGGCCGATGCGTCGGAAACAGCACAGGCATGGCGTCAGGCCATCAAAACAACCACCGGCCCGATTTCGCTGATTCTAAGCCGCCAAAAGCTTCCGGTATTAACATCCAACGCTATAAAAGACGGTTTGACCAAAGGGGCTTATGTGCTGGCGGATTGTGACGGCAAGCCTGACATTATACTGATCGGTACGGGATCCGAGGTCCATATCATTCTTGAAGCCAAGGAACGTCTGCTTGAAGAAGGTGTTGCCGCGCGAGTTGTGAGTATGCCCAGCTGGGAACTTTTTGAAAAGACATCTCAAGATTACAAAGATCGCGTGCTTTTGCCGGATGTCCAAACGCGTTTGGCCGTGGAGGCCGGTTCTCCAATGGGATGGTGTCGATATGTTGGAAACAGCGGCGCTGTCATCGGTATAAACGGTTTTGGTGCTTCGGCACCGGGTGGCATTGTGATGGAAAAATACGGATTTACACCGCACCATGTCGTACAAAAGGCACTAGAGCTTATTACCTGAATTTTGCATGAAAATTAATGAGAATTCTTAAGTTGCTTGATTGAAGTATGAAAGCTTCCTGCTCGTGCAACATTCAAGGCATTAAAAAATAGTCCTTATTGATAGCGCCGCTATCGACAGCGGTGATAGACTTTGAGAGAGACAACTTATGGATAATATAAAAAAAGCAGAACTGGAGCGTTTAAAAAAAGATTATCTGCTCATGGAACAGCGCTGCCAAGATGAAAAGAAA
>Ga0209957_1000001_pt1 | contig 229978 bp, 199 predicted proteins | sample SalPonF2_A_D2_MG_FD_185724 | JGI IMG/M metagenome (GOLD analysis project Ga0209957, IMG submission 185724) | Salt pond soil microbial communities from South San Francisco under conditions of wetland restoration - Salt Pond MetaG SF2_A_D2_MG... ... | reverse complement strand
TTGACTGCAGTGCCTGCGGTGGTGCTCACGCTGCCGTTGCTTGCCGTGGGGGCGGTATCAGACACCGTGATCGACTCTGTCGCCGCGGCGGAGGTCTTGTAGCCGTCGCCCGCCTTGAACGTGAAGCTGTCGCTGCCGGCATAGCCCTTCGCCGGCGTGTAGGTGAACGCGCCGGTTGCGGGGTCGGTGATCGTCACCGTGCCGTGGCTCGGCTGGGTGACGATGGAATAGGTCAGCGTCTGGCCGGCGTCAGGATCGCTCGCACTCAAGGTGCCGCTGACGGCCTTGCCCGTCGCGGTCGTGACGCTCCCGTTGCTCGCGCTCGGCGCCGTGTCGGTGCCCGTGCCCGACAGCGCCACCGCATCGGGGCTGCTCGAGGCGTTACTGTCCACCGTGAGCGTGGCGTTCGCCGCACTCAGCGTGCTCGGCGCGTAGGTCACCTGGACCGTGCAACTCGCGCTCCTGGCCAGCGACCCGCCGCAGGTGTTGCTCTGGCTGAACTGCGCCGCCTCGGCCCCGCCGAGCGTGATCCCGCTGATCGTCAGCGACGCCGTGCCGGTGTTGGACAGCGTCTCGCTGAGCGTCTTCGTGCTCCCGGCCGTCACCGGACCGAAAGCGAGCGGCGCAGGCGAGAGGCTGACCTTGGGCACCGCCTGCACCGTGAGCGTCAGTCCCTGCTGTCCCGAGCCGCCGTAGTTGTCGGCGGCGCTCACGGTCACCATCGCCGTGCCGGTGGCACCGCTGGCCGGGCTCATCGCGAGCGTGCAGCCGTAGTGGCTCGCGTCGCTGCCGCAGCCGCTGCTGAGCGAGACGCCGCTGGCCGGCAGCAGCGTCGCGTTCGAGGAGGCCGCCGTCACCGTGAGCGGCGCCTTGCCGGTCAACGTGAAGGACTGATCCGGCACGCTGGTGCCGTAAACGACGCTGAGCGTCGCCGGCAGGCCGCTCACCGTGGGCGGGGCAATGAATTCGTAGGCCCCCACGTCCGGCTGGCTGTCGCGCGGATAGCCGCGCTGGTCGCTCGTGGGCACCGCCCCGAGCCCCGTGCCGGTGTCGCCGTGGTCGATCGCCGGGCTGGTGCCCTTGAGCGCCAGCGTCGGCGTGGGGCCGCCGTTGGCCGTCGCCGTCGAGGTGGCAAGCCGCGGCGTGCCAGTCTGGTCGTTGTTGTTGAACGTGCAACTGCCCGTCGTCTGCACCACGTCGTAACCGCTGGTGAAGGCGCCGGCGTTGTTCTCGCAATCGCGCTCCGTCGTGCCGCTCCCGTTGGTGGAGCCCGACAGAATCGAGGAGTCGACCGTCATCTTGGCCGCGGAGGACGCATCCGCCGCCGGCGAGCCAGGGTTGGCGAAATACAGGTTATAGACCGCACCACCCGAGCCGATTCCCATAGCCCCGCCGTACGTGCCGGTGCCGCCCACGACAGTGCTGTTGACCACGGTCGAGTATCGGATCGTAACCTGACCGTTGAGATTGAACAGCGCCCCGCCGTAGCCGTCGCCGCCGTCAGCGTAGTTTCCTACTCCGCCCTGAGCCGTGTTGCCGCTGAAGGTGCTGTTCAAGGCCGTGACGGTTCCGCCTTCGTTGAAGACCGCACCGCCCAAGCCGGCGCCGCCACCCGTACCGTCCGTGTGCGTGGCGATGCCACTTCCACCACCAAAGCCGCCGCTGCCATTACTACCGTTGCTACTAAAGGTGGTGGCGCCGCCGCCGCCGCCGCCGAAGCCGCCATCGCCGCCATCGCCGCCTGTAGAGCTCGAGCCGGGGGTGGGGCCGCCTCCGCCGCCGCCAAATCCGCCAGTGCCGCCATTGCCGTTGGCGCCGGCACTGTCGAAGCTGGCTCCGCCGGCCCCGCCACCGCCGCCGACGCCACCGGCTTGACCGTTGCCCGCAGTGCAGCCGGAGAGGAAACAGTCGTTTCCCTTGGCGCCGCCATTGCCGAACGTCCCGGACGACGCGCCGGAACTCGGCCACATCCCCCCCCTGAAGCCGCTACCCGAAGAGCTGGTGGACATCGCCCCGATGCCACCGCCTCCATAGCCGCCGCCCAAGGTACCTCCTGATCCACCCAGCGCCTCATTGTCTTCCAGCGTGGCGCCCCTGAGCGTGAGGGTGCCCTGGCTGTAAACCGCTCCCCCGGCGCCCAGGCCGCCACCACCGTCGTAACTGTCCCCGCCCTTGGCGAGGCCGTGCTCGACCGCGAGATTCACCAGCGTGAGATGGCCCGGGCCGGGGAGCTTGCCGCTCGCGACGTTGGAAGCGTCGTAGCTCGCAAGCGATTCGCCGCCGCCCACGTAGAACAGGCGAAAGGGCGGCGTGCCCGACGCGGTGCTGCGCTCGATCACGCTGCCGCCCGCGTTGCCGACGATCACGATATCGCTCGCGATCGGTGGCAGGGCGTTGGGGCCGTACCAGTCGTTGTTCGCCTGGGTGAAGGTGTAGCTGCCGGCGGACAGCTCGATCACGTTGCCGCTGCCGTAGCCGTCGCCGCCGCGGCCGGGCGTCCCGGTGGGCGCGCACGCGCCCTTGTTGACGTCCGTCCCGGCACCTGCGGTTGCGTTGGCGGCGAGCACGGCATCGGTAAGCGAACACCCGGCGCTGGTGCCCGTTACCGCCGACGGCGCCACCTGGATCACCGACGCCCGCGCGGAGCCGGTCGCCCCCACGACGAGCCCCAGCGCCAACACCAGCGCCCCGCCGATGCGCCGCAACCTCCGGCCCTCTACGTCTTGATGCCACGCCGGTCCGCTCGCACGCATCGCCTCGGGCCACCCGTGACGCACGCCCACGCCTCCCGGCGCACAACACCCGTCTCGGCTCTCGCAACAAAACCCGCTACGCATCGGAAATCCCCCTTTGTCGGCCGGCATATTTGGGTGCATGCCCCCGATCCGGCCGCCTCCGGTCAAGCGGCCGCCGTCACCGCGGGTACGGCTGCGGCCGCTGCGGCACGTAGCGAATTGATGGTCGCGACGAGGGACACTAATTTTCGCGCAGCGCACGATGGTAAGGCGCAAAGCCGCAAAAAAACAGTTACTAAACAGTAGTCATTTTCACAGCGGCATGCGCCGACGCGTGCAACGAGCGCCGACCGTCGAGCGATGCTCAGATGCTGCGCGAAAGCCACATGGCCATCATCTCCGCCCGGCCCCGCGCACCGAACTTGCGATACACGGAGGTGGCGTACTGGTGGGCGCTTCCGGTCGTGACTCCCAGGCGCTCGGCGACGTGCCGCTCCGATTTGCCGCTCAACAATTCCTGCAGGGCACGCCGTTCGGTCGGGGTCAACGCCGCCTTGCACACCCCGAGGCCATGACTCAGGAGGAGCTGGCGGTGGAACCATTTGATACCCCGCAGAGCGTGCGCCGCAAGAGCCATATGGCGCATCGTGAAACGCCGGCGCGTCCCGTGCTTGTCAAAACAGTAATACGCCTCGGCATCGGCGTTAACAGGAAACACGGCCCACATGCGGTCGCAGATACCGAGCTTGCGATAGTGCCATTCGTAGTGCGAGGTCTTGCGGAACGTCGTCAGGTCCACCAGCTCTCCCGACTGCAAAGTGAAGAGCCGGAAGCGCCCGGCACGGGCAGCGAGCGCGCGACTCGTCGCGCCCGGCCCCTCGCCGGCGTTCAGGGCCCTGAGTCCCTCCTTCTGCCGGCGCACGTCGATGCGCGAGGAATCGAGCATATGGATCGCCCCGGCCCGCCAGCCGGACATCGCGTCGTGCCGCGCGCTTGCGCCTTTCTGAACCCGGATGGCGCCGATCCAGAACGCGTTATCCGCCCCGAACCATCGACACAGCCGGCGGAGCAGGCAGGTGGCTGCCGCATCCATCTCCGCGACATCGTAGTCACTCAATGCGTCCCAGAGGCCATAGACCCTGTCCCGATCCGTACTCTTCAGGCGGATATCTCTATAGGCGACACTGCCCCGGGCGTTCCGAGATGTCGAGCCTGCCATGGCCTTCCCTCTCTATTCCAAACGGCGCGGACTACGCCGCGCCGATCGTGTCGGTCTCCTTAATGCAAAGCCCCTCCGGCGCCGACACGCCGGAGGGGCTCGCTTGCGCGCTTAGCGCCCCTGGCCGCCCGTCTCGGGCGTTGGCAGCGGCGGCAGCTTCGGATGATAGTTCCGCCACGGGGGCGTGGGGAAATGCTTGGGCGGGTTCTCCTTGAGCTGCTTGAGTGCTATCTCGACCGCCCGTTCAAGCTGCGGGTCGTGGCCCTGGCGCATCTGCTGCGGATCCTGCCAGACGGTCACGTCCGGGGCTACGCCGTGGTTCTCGACGGGGAACGTGCCGTCCAGGCCTTCCACCGCGATGCGCGGCGCCGTTACCGTACCGCCGTCCATCAGGGTCGGGTAGCCGCCGATGCCAACAAGGCCGCCCCAGGTCCGCTCGCCCACGAGCGTACCCACGTTGTTCTTCTTGAAGTACCACGGCAACGCGTCGCCGCCCGAGCCGGAGAACTGGTTGATGATCATCACCTTGGGCCCGAAGATGGCCATCGGCGGCGTGACCGCCGGCTTGCCCCAGCGGGTGATGTTCAACGACTGCGGCTTGCGCTGCAGGTACTGGATGATGTAATCCGAGATCAGCCCGCCGTGGTTGAAGCGCTCGTCGATGATCACGCCCTGCTTGTCCACCTGGGAGAAGAAGTAGCGGTTGAAGTTCTTGTAGCCGCCCCAGTGCGTATCCGGCAGGTAGACGTAACCCAGCTTGCCGTGGGACAGCTTGTCGACCACTTCGATGTTGTGGTCGATCCAGGCGGCGTTGCGCAGCTTGCGCTCGCTGGGAATCGTCTTCACGATGATGTCGTGCGAGCCCTTCATGGACGGGTTCGGCCCGACCGTCAGCGTGACGTCCTTGCCCGCCAGGTCCTCGAAGGCGTGGTAGATGTTGTCGTCGCTGGTGACGGCATGGCCGTTCACCGCGAGGACGTAATCGCCCGTCTTCACCTTCAGCCCCGGCTGGTGGAGCGGCGCATGGAGCTCGGGATTCCACTTGCCGCCCGTGAAGATCTTCGTGATCCGGTATCGGCCGTGCTCGATCCGGTAGTTCGCCCCGAGCAGGCCCACGTGGATTTCCTGCATCTTGGGGTGGTAACCGCCGTAGATGAACATGTGCCCCACGGACATGTAGCTCATCATCTCCCGGAACAGGAAGCTCAAACCGCTCCGGCTGGCAATGCCGGGCACATAGTGCGCGAAGAGCTTCTCGGCGGCACCGATGTCGAGGCCGTCGAAGTTGGGATTGTAGAAGAATGCCCGCTCGACGCGCCAGGCCTCGTGATACATCTGGGCCCACTGTTCGTGCGGCTTGACGAAGACCTTCATGGCCGCCGTATCCAGATGCTCGGGTTTGGCGTGCGGCTTGGCATCGGCGATGAACCACGCCGGCCCCTTCTGGTAAAGCAGCTTCTGACGGTTCGCCGACATCGCCACCTGGGTGACGCCGCTGGCCAGCGTCTCGGTCTTCTTCTTGTCGATATTGAAGCTCAGGACGTCAACGGGAACACCGAAGGGCGAAAGATCGCTCGGCATCGTGACCAGCGGCGCCTTCATCAGATACAGCATCCCGCCCTTGCCGGCCTCGAGGCCGACGTAGTTGGCCGGCTGCACCGGCAGGGCCACCGCGCGGGACGCGAGGCCGTCGAAGTCGATCTTCACCGTGGAGGATTTGCCCTTCTTCTTTCCGGCCGAGCCCTTCTTGCCGCCCTTGCCGCCCGCGGCTTTCTCGAAGCCGCTCTTCGGCGCGACCGGCGAGGCGGTGCCGGGCTCAAGCGTCGCTGCGTAGACGTGACGCGTCTCCGGGCGCTCCATGCGCGTCATGTCGAGCCATCCGAGATTCAGGGCGGTATTCGTGCTGGAGGTGAAGTACAGGTACTTGCCGTCCGGCGAGAACACCGGGTACAGGCAGTCGCTCATCCCGTCGGTCACCTTGTGCGTCTTGCCGTCGGCGAGCGAGTAGATGTAGACCGCACGCATGAAGTTCGGCTGCACCTTGGAAAAGGCGATCCAGCGGCTGTCCGGGGACCAGCTCGGCGAAAAGTCGTGCGTGAACGAGTACTCGTCCTTCGCCACCTTCACCGGGTGCGGATTGCGCGCCGCCAGGTCGACGTACCACAGGTCCAGCTTCTGGTCGCTGAAGAGCACCTTCTTGCTGTCGGGCGACCAGGTGAGGTTGTAGTAATAGGCGTCGTCCTGGCCGAGCTTGACCTTCTGGACGGAACCGGTGCCGGTCTGGCTGCGCACGTACAGGTCGTACTCACCGTCGCGGTCGGAGAAGTATGCGATGGACTTGCCGTCCGGCGACCAGGACGGGCCGCGATCCATCACGCCCGGGCTGTGGGTCAGGTTGGTGATGCTGCCGTGCTTGGCCGGCACCGTCAGGATGTCGCCGTGCGCCTCGAACGCGGCGCGCACGCCGTTCGGCGAAATGGCCGCATTCTCGATCTTGCTGGCGACGTCCTCGAAGCGCGGCCGGCGCTGGGGCAGATCGCCGGACACGGACACGGGCACATCCTGGACCTTGCCGCTGCCGAAGTCGTAGATGTGGAGCTGGCCGAACTGCGAATAGACGATTCCGCCCGGCCCGGCAGTGGCGGAGGTGATATCGAAGCCGTTGTTGTCGATCAGCTTTGCGACCTTGCCCGACTTGGTGTCGTAGTCGTACAGGGTGTTGTGGCCGCTGCGGTCGGACAGGAAGTAGACGGTGTTGCCCACCCACATCGGGTCACGCTCGTTGGCGTTTTCGTCGGAGATACGGGTCGTGTGGGAATCCGACAGCCGCGAGATCCACACCTGGGTGTGCTGGCCGCCCTTGTAGCCCTTCCAGTACGGCTCCCACTGAAAGCCGGGGACGTAGGCCAGATGACTGCCGTCGGGCGAATAGCTGCCCTCTTCCGCCTTCGCCAGCGGCAGTTCCTGCGGGAACCCGCCGGAGACGGGCACGGTGTAGAGCTGGTTGGGGTCGGAATAGCTGTAGCGGTGCGAGCGGAACAGGATGCCCTTGCCGTCGGGAGTCCATCCCACGGCCACGTCCGGCCCGGGGTGGTACGTCAGTCGCTGCGGCTGCCCGCCGCTCGCCGGCACCACGTAGACGTCGGTGTTGCCGTCGTAGGTGCCGGTGAAGGCGACCATGGAGCCGTCGGGCGAGAAAATCGGCTTCGTGAGCATGTCCATGCCGCTCGCCAGCACGTGCGCCTGACCGCCGGCGCGCGGCACCTCCCAGATTTCGCCGCCGTACTCGAAGGCGATCTGCGTCTTCGACATGGTGGGATAACGGAGCAGCAGCAGGTGGCTGCTCGCAGCCCGGGCCGCACTGCAAGCCGCCAGGGCCAGCACCGCCGCGCCCGCGAGCTTCAAGGGCACATTCCATTTAGACATGACCATCTCCTGTACAGCGGCGCGCGAGCGCGGCGCCCGTTTATGACAATGCAATGAGGGAGGGGCGGATCGGAATCCCGGCATCCATGATTTGTATTGCGCGGTCCGTCGCCCCAACGCCCGGCAAGTTACCCCCGCGCGACAGGCCGCGTCAAATGCACCGTGCGGCCGCTCTAACCGCTGGCTATACCCCGGCCCGCGCCCGTCGTGACCGCGGTCAAGGCGCCGTCAGCAGCCGCGTGCCAGAGTGACGGCATGATTCGCCCGCCAGGGCCCCGCCATGCAAATGTCCGAACGGCTCACCGACATCCAGCGGTTCCTCGAGACACTCGGCAAGGACTACCCGGCCGAGACCCGGGCCTTCCTGAACTTCATGCAGACCGCCGAGTCCGGCCCCGCCCTGGACCTGAAGACCAGGGAACTGATCAACGTCGGCATTTCGGTCTCGGCGCAGTGCGAATGGTGCATCGCCTTCCACGTGAAGAACGCGCTGGAGGCCGGCGCCACCCGCGACGAGATCATGACCGCCGGCTTCATGGCCGTGCTCATGCACGGCGGTCCGGCGCTCATGTACATGATGCAGCTCGCCCGGGCCCTCGACGAGTTCGCGGCCGAGCCCGCGTGATGCCCGGATCGCCAGCCCGCTCCCGGCCGGAAAGCGCTCCCCACCGGGCGCATCGACTCGGCCCGCATCGGAGCGGTCGCGCAGTCGCGAGCCGGACTCAACCCGCCTGCGTTCGATAGGCGTCCGCCGTCTCCCGGATGCCATCGGCGTAGGACGTCGGTGTAAACGAAAACGCCTGCTCGAATCTCGACGAATCGAACAGATAGGGATACCGGTTCTGGTAGAGCATTTCCCGGATTTCACGGACGTCGGCATCCCATATTCCCGCCAGACGCAGGAGCAGCGGGCGTAACACCTGATAACCGGCGTCGACGTCCAGGGCCTCCGCCGCCATGCGGATGAACTCCCGCCCCGTGGGCGGATCGCCCGTCGTGGGCAGGTGCCAGGTGCGGTTCCAGGCATCCTCGCGCTCCGCGAGCATCGCCAGGGCCCTGGCGGCATCCGGCACGTAGGTATAAGCATGCGGGACGGAGTCGCTGCCCAGGCACAGGGCTTTGCGCCCCTTCGCGAGTTTGTCGAAGACCAGCAGGTTGGGGATACCCATGGCCGCGTGCGGCCCGTAGAAGTCCGCCGCCCGCGTGATCATCGCCGTCAGCCGCCCGGAGCCGATCTCGTCCTGCAGAATCCGCGCGACCTCGGCCCGCACCTCGCCTTTCCGGCTGCACGGCGCGAACGGCGTGTCCTCGGTCATCGGGCCGTCCACCCGCCCGTACATGTAAACGTTGTCGAAGAAGACCAGCCGCGCCGCGGCCTGCCTGCAGGCCCGGATGGTGTTGGCCATGATCCGCGGCCACAGCTCGCGCCACAGCGTCGCCCTGTACTCGAGCCCGAGCGTCAGGTACACGACGTCCGAGCCCGAAACCGCCGCCGCGAGCGCGCCGCGGTCCGTGGCGTCCGCGGCAACCGTCTCGCTCGCGCCGGGCATCGGCCGGGGGTGCCGTGAAACCCGGCGCACCGGCTGCCCCGCCGCGACCAGCTCCCGGGTCAGTGCGTCCCCGACGGCACCGCCGGCTCCGACGATGGTGTGCATCATGCCTCCGCGACGGCCCGCGGACGGCCTCAGGTGGGGACCGAGACGAAGCTCCCCGCCTCCAGCCGCTGCTCGCCGTCCCAGCGATAGGCCACCAGTTTATTCCCGCGGAGGGCTGCGCTGTAGTCCACGCAGGCGACGTTCGGGGCCAGCGGTGCCGGCTCCCCGGCCATCCAGTAGTGCCCCACGAACGTCGGCGGGGCCGCCGCCGGATAACCCGCATCCTCGGGCCACGCCCCGCTCCAGGGCGCGTCGCCCAGCTGCCGCAGCATCGCCGGCGTCCCCATGAGTGCGTCGCGCAGCAGCGCCGGCGGCTCGGTCAGCCACCAGCGCACGCGTCCCCGGGCCCGCGCGTTACCGTAACTGTCTCGGTAGCTCATGGCGTCCGGCAGCCGTACCTCCAGCCCCTTCAAGAGGCACTCGATCGCCGCATGCTCCGCCGTCCCCTGGCGGCTGGCCCGGACCAGCAGTTCGTTCGAGAGATGCGCGTCCGGATCCGCCAGCCGCTCCACCGTCGCGTGGTGCCGTTCCACCCAGGCTGCATGGACGATCCTCAGCTCCCCCAGGTCCAGCCACATCGGCAGCGTCCGGAACCAGGCGATCGCCTCGTCGTGAGCCGGCTCGTCCCCCTCCATCTCCTCGAGGAAGACCCCGTGCTGGCGCTGGTTCTTCTCGCTGTGCGGCCGGAGGTAGGCACCCGGCTCGTCCGGATCCTCCGTGTGATACGCCACCGCGTTGAACTCGTGGTTCCCCATGACCGAAAGCGCCGCCCCGGCTTCCGTCATGCCCTTGACGAGGTCCATGACGTGACGGGCATTCGGGTTCCGGTCGATGTAGTCCCCCACGAAGACCGCCTGCCGCCGCCCCGCCGGATACCGCCACACGCCCCAACGCTTCCTGTAGCCGAGCCTCTCCAGCAGCGCCTCCAGCGGCCCCGCCTGCCCGTGGATGTCCCCGATGATGTCGTAGCCGTCCGGCCCTTTGCTCATGAATTCTCCCGGCCGTTGCCTAGCCCACCAGTATCGCTCCCGCTGACGTTCCCCTCCACCTGCCCCTCGCAAATGTGGGCGCCGCAGTGCGGGCACAGGCACGGCGCCTGGCCGGTGTCCGGCGTGGGGCGGCCGCAGGCCGGGCATGTCGGCCCGGAACCGCCGGGTGCGGGCGGCGGCGCGACCATCCGGGTCAGGTGGCCGGGTCGGGGGCCGGCAGCGTCGGGTGGGCGTCGAGCAGGGTCTCGAACTCGGCGGCGGGAAGCGGGTGGCTGAGCAGGAACCCCTGACCTTCCTGACAGCCCCATTGCGCCAGCTGCTCGAGCTGGGACGCGTTCTCGATGCCTTCAGCGATGACGCCGATACCGAGGCTGCGGGCCATCGCGATGACGGTACGCACGATCACGCTACTGCCCTCGTCGTCGGGCAGGCCCTGGGTGAACGACTGGTCCACCTTGAGGTGGTCGATGTGGAGGTTGAGCAGGTAGTTGAGGGAGGAGTACCCGGTGCCGAAGTCGTCGAGCGCGATGCTCACGCCGTGGGAGTGCAGCGAGACGATGGCCTCCCGCGCATCCTCGACCTGCTCCATGACCGTGTTCTCGGTAATTTCCAGTTCCAGCAGCCGCCCGGGGACGCCCGTCTCGCCGAGGATTTCGGCGATGCGTGCGGCGAGTCCCGGTTCCCGGAACTGGCGGGGCGAGAGATTGACCGCGGCGCGCAGGTCCGCGTGCCCTGCCGCGCGCAGGCGCGCAAGCTGCCGGCACGCCTCGGTCAGCGCCCAGTCACCTATCGGCACGATGAGGCCGCTCTCCTCGGCGAGCGGGATGAAGCTGGAGGGCGGCACGTGGCCCAGTTCCGGGCTGTTCCACCGGATCAACGCCTCGACGCCGGTGATCGCGCCGGTGTTCAGGCGCACGAACGGCTGATAGTAGAGCTCGAATTCGCCCCGCTCGAGGGCCCCGGCCAGCGGACGGCGGACCCGGTGGCGACGCAGCAGCCGTTCTTCCAGCGCCTGCTCGAACAGGGCCCAGCCGGCTCCACCATTGCGTTTGACGCGATACATGGCGAGGTCGGCCCGGCGCAGCAAGTCCTCGGCGCCGTTGGCGTCGCGCGGGTAAATGGCGGCGCCGATGCTCGCGCGCATGGCAATCTGCTCGCTGCCGAGCTTGATCGGCGGCTCGATGGCCTCCAGGATGCGCCCGAGGACCTCGCCGATGTGGTCAGCGACATGGCGCATGGGCAGGATCGCGACGAACTCGTCGCCGCCGAAGCGGGCGAGCGTGTCGCCTTGGCGCAGCACCCCGGAGATGCGCTCGGCAAGGTCTCGAATGACCTGGTCGCCAACGGTGTGGCCGAGGCGATCGTTGACGTCCTTGAAGTCATCGAGGTCGATCAGCGCGACGGCGACCTCCCGGCCGTCGCGCCGGGCGCGGGTCATTGCCATGCGCAGGCGGTCGTCGTAGAGACTGCGGTTCGGCAGGCCGGTGAGGAAATCGGTGAACGCCTGGGAGTGGAGCGCCTCGCTCTGCTGGTGCGCCTGCAGCGCAAAGCCGAGGTTCGCGCACAGCCGCTCGCCGAGTTTGACGAGGTCCGCGCGGAAATAGTCGGTCTCGGCGGCGGCGAGGACGAACACCGCGACGCAGACCTCGCCCCGGAATATCGGGATGCCGAGCATGCTGCGCACGCCGAGGCTGTGCACGAGGTCGGTCTTGCGTTCCGTCTCGGCCTTGTCGGGTACCGTGGGCCACACGACGGTATGCCGGGCGCGATACGCGGTGCCCGCCATGCCCTGGCCGGCGGGTTCGTCGGCACGCGTCGACAGCGTCGCCGTGCTCAGTTCCCGGGCAATCTCCCCGTCAAGGCGAGCGCCGGCGCAGGCGACGACGCGAATACGCTCCAGGTCGGGTGCGACGGTCGCGATATACGCGAACAGGTCGTCGGAAACACGTGCGACGACGCGGCACGTTTCCTCGAACAGCGGCTGCGGCTCCGGATCGCGCGCGATCAGCTCGTTGACGTTGGACAGCGCCGTGTAGAACGCCTGATAACGCAGCGTGCTTTCGCGCTCCTCCGCCCGGGCCATGCCCGCGCCGATGGCCTCGGCAATGCGCCTGAGAAGGCCGACCAGGTCCTCGGTGTAATGGCCGCGGCGCGAGGCGGCGACCACGAGGACCGCGCGGATGCGGCCATCGACGCGGATGGGCAGACCGGCCGCCCCCAGGACGTCCCAGTGCCGCAGATCCTCACGCATATGCCCGAATCGCTCGTCGGCCAGCGCATCGTCGACGACGATCATGGACTGGCTGCGGTACACGCGACCGACCATGGCGTTGCCGCCGGGCGCGTCCTCGTCGAGGCCCAGGCCGAGCGTGCGGATGAACCCCGCGGCCGGCCCGGCCACGGCATCGAGGCGACCGTCGCGCTCGCCCTCCTCGATCGTCGCGACGTAAGTCACCGTAGAGCCGGTATGGCGCACGACGAGCTCGCAGGCCTGGTCTAGCAGTTCGTCCACGGGCGGACCGCGCGCCACAACACTGCCCAGCTCGCCGAGCGCCGCGTAGAACCCCTGGACGCGCTCGAGGCGCTCGCGCCGCTCGATGTCGTCGAGACTGACGTCGACGTCCGCTTGCGCGGCCTGCACATCCTCCATCTCGTAAGCCACGAGCTGAAGCTCCCGGTGCCACGAGACCAGGCGCAGCAGCGCCGCGCGCAGACGGCGGCGCTCCCCGGGCGGCAGGCGCATGCGCGAAAGGCGCGACTCCAGATGGTCGACGAGGACGGCGTAGGCGGCCCCGACCCAGGCCTGCGGCACCCCGAGGCGGGCATGTCTTTCGCCCAGGGCCAACACCTGGCGCACCCGGGCTTCGCCCAGGTCCGTCTCGAGCATGCCCTCGAAGTGGAAACCGATCTGCTCGACCAGGGCCGTCGCGTGCTCGGCGTCCCGGACGAACCGCCGCAGCGGGGCGTGACTCTCGAAGAAGTCGTGGAGGCGGCGGCGCAGGCCATCGGCGTCAGCGCCCAGGGCCGTGCGGTGGACGTGGATAAGCGCGAGTGCGCGCTCGTCGAGGCCGAGCAGTTCGGCCAGCAGGACCCCCTGGCACTCGCCCCGGGACACATCAGGGCCTTCCCGATAACCGGGTCCCGGCTTCCCCCGCTGGGTGCTGGAGTCCTTCAACTACCTTGGCTGCACATCCTGCGGTTCCGACTCTAACACCGCCGAGCTTCGGCGCCGAGCGCCGCGGCGCCGCGCGTGCTCCGACTGCCTCAAGCGGGGCGGGCGCCGGGGCGCAGCCAGGCGTGGACGAGCGGCGGGTTTCTCTGCGTACGCGGGACTGGCTCCCGGGCGTAACCGACGACGATCGGTAGTGCCGGGTCGACCCCATCGGGAATCGCCAGATCGCGCCGCATGGCGTCGACCGACAGCTCCTCTCGCGCCAGGCCGATGGGGCAGGTGGCCAGCCCCAGGGCGTGGGCCGCCAGCATCAGGTTGGCGCCGGCGAGGTGGCAGTCCCCGGCCGGATCCAGGCCGTTGCGCCGGGCACAGATCATGACAAGCGTCGGGGCGCCGTAGAAGATGTCGAAGTCCGGATCGTGGAAGGAGGCGTACATGCGCCAGTACGGGTTCGCCGCCATACGCTGGATTGTCTGGCGCGAGATGCGCCGGAGCAACGCCCGGTCCTCGACCACGACAAAGCTCCAGGGCTGAGCGTTGCGGGCGCTCGGGGCCTGCGTTGCCGCCACGAGCAGGGTCTGCAGCGTCGCCTCGTCGACCCGTTGGGGACGGTACGCCCGTACGGCGCGGCGCTCCCGGATCGCGTCCAGTACGTTCAAAGTCTGCTCCGCGATAAAAACAGGAATTGCGCAGGAGCTTGCGGGGCGCGGCCGCGCAACACATTGATCCCGGTCAGGTAACGGTTCCGTGACCGCCGTCAAGGCGGCCTGCCGGGCCGCATGCCATGCTTGCGCACCAGATCCGGCACCCGGGCCGCGCGCGGGCACGGCCGTACCAGCAGGCACCCGCCATGGCCGTGTCGAAGACCCCACACCGCATCGCGATCCGCGTCCGCGAGTTGCCCCTCCTGTTCAATCCGATGGACCCGTCGCCGCTGCCGGAGAAGGACCTCGATACCGAAACCGCGGACTACATCGCGAGCTGGGCGGACGAATACCCGATCCGCGATCCCCTGGAACTGGTCTTCCTGTTCGAACGCACGGCGTCCGGCGTGGACGTGCAGCAGATCGTCGAATCCGCCGTGCGGATCTATTTCGTGTCGCGCGCCGACTACAAACGCCTCGAATTCCGGCGCCTCATGCGCGAAGGACAGAAGAGTCTGGTGATCGGCATCGTGTTCCTGGCCACTTGCGTGGTACTGGCCCAGTGGCTGCGCACGCCGCCGGTCACCTTGCGCAACGTCTTCCGCGAGAGCCTGCTGGTCGCCGGCTGGGTGGCCATGTGGCGCCCGCTACAGATCTATCTGTACGAGTGGTGGCCCATCCGCCGCCGACGGCGGCTCTACGACAAGCTGGCCGCCGCGCCCGTGACGGTACAGCTCCCGCAGGCGGGAGCAGCCGGACCAACGGCACGGCGGGCGGAATGACTCCGCCCGCCGTGCGTCCGCCTTCCCCTACTTCAGCTGGGCCGCGATACGCGTCGCGGTGTAGGTGTTCGAGCCGGCGTCGTAACCGCCGCGGGCGAAAAAGGCGACCATGACGGTGCTGCCGTTCAGCCGCGACTGAAGGTCGCTCACGAAGTTGGCGAACCCGACATGGATGGTGACCACGCCGCCCTGCTTGATCGCGTAAAGACCGGTGCCGCCGGACGGCGGGACGATCGACGGCGATGCCGGAAGCGACGTGAGGTCGACCCGGGTGCCGCCGCGGCGGAGTACCGCCTGCGGGCCGAGGTTCGGGTCGGCAAGGTCGATCACCAGCTGGTCGGGGTTCTCCGTCGAGAACGGGGCGACGGTGCCGTTCGGCCGCCACATCACCATCAGCCGCGCTCCATCGGTCCTGAAGTTGCCGATGGTCTCGGCGTTGAAGTCCGGCGGCGCCTGCCCGAAGGGCTGGACGAAGCCGTCGATTTCGGCGGGCTGACCGAGCGTGAGGCCCGACAGGCTCAGCGAGCCGGTGTCCACCTCGTAGTTGGACGGATCGGCATCGAGGCTGCTCGTGGAGCCCGTGCCGCCGAAGTCGAACCAACCCACGGGATGATTGTTCACTGCGTCGAGGTTCAGCACGACGAGCCCACTGTTGACGGACACCACGGAGCCGGCCACCTGCGAGGGGGCGAGGCGGACGTACCCCGTGTCGGTGGTCCCGGCGTCCATCGTCAGCGACGTGGGATCGGTATTGGTCAGCGTCCCCAGGATGGTCACCCGCTGGCCGACGGAGATGTCGCCGATACCCGCCGATGCCGATGGGTCGCCCGCCTTGTAGACGACGGTATTCGAGCCGACCCCGACCGTGACCGTGCTGTGCCGGAGTTCCTCGTCCGTGGACACGACATGGGTCAGGCCCACGACCGTGAGCGTATTGCCGCTGCGGGCGACTACCGAGCCGTGCACCGCGTCCATGCTCTCGCCCGGCACGCTGGAGCCGGCGAATACTTCCACGGCGTCGAAGCGATCGGCCGAACGGTCATAGGTGCCATAGGCGAGCGTCGCGGTTCCTGCGGCAAGCGAGCCCATCGCCCCGAGACCCGAAGAACCCGTGTAGTCCGTCCCGTTGACGTGGAAATACGTCTGGGAATCCGTGGCGACGGTAAGCTGGCCGAAGTCCTTCGTGCCCGTGTAGAACAGGGGCACCACGTCAATGGCGTAGGTCGAGTTCGACGTGTCGACGGACCGGAGCGTTCCGCTCGCCCGCGAGTACGGGAGATCCGCGGGATTGAGCGAGGCGTAGAGGAACGGCGAGACCGTGACGGTCGGCGGCGAGGCGGAGAAATCGATACTGTTCGACGCCTCGAGATCGAAATCCAGCGACGCGAACGTCGCCGATCCCTGGCTGACCACGAGTTCCTGGCTGCTGGGGAACTGGACCGTGACCGTCTCCACGCCGGCCGCCGCGCCGCCCTGCGTCACCGGGGTGAGCCCGATCACCTGCCCGGAGGCGTTCTCCGCGGAAATGTCGGCGTTCGTGTAATCGACGTCGATCGCCATCTTCGTGTACGTGCCGCTCGGGAGCGAGACGGTGCCGAAGAGTTCGCTCTCGCTGACGAGCTGGGCGAGATCCACGGGCACGGGCGCCGGCAGCGCCTTGACGGTGACACCGTCCTGGCGCGTCAGCGTGATCTGGTCGATGGTGACGGCGTAGCTCGTGAAGTCGCCCGCGGCATCGCGGATGCTCAACGCCACCGTCCCCGTAGTGGCAACCGGGGTGCTGGAGCTACTCCCGCCGCCACCCCCGCAGGCAGCGAGCAGGAACAGCCCCATGACGGGCGCCAGGCGAAGGAGCGCCCCGGGCACCGACCGCGGCCACGACTGTCTTTCTTTCATGTTGCACCTGGTTACGGGAGATGACTGCGGCGACGATAGCTCCCGCGCGGGTGACTCCGTCTTGACGTCGGTCAGTTGCGGCGAATGAATAGGTAATCCCTCCCGCCCCATGCGGAAATTCCCCTAGAATTGCCTGGTACCGATCCCAGCAAGCCGTTTCGGAGACGCCATGAATCCCATCCGCGCATACCTGGCTACCGCGTGCTGCCTTGCCGCCGCCGCTGCCCCCGCCCTCGCGCTGCCCCACTCGACCTTTCAGCTCAAGGACCTGCGCAAGATCGTCCACCTGTCCTCGCCGCGCATCGCGCCGGGCGGCAAACGGATCGCGGCGATCGTCTCGCGCTGGGACTGGGACAAGGACAAGGCGAAGAAGCAGATCGTGCTCGTGAACGCCGTGACCGGCGATTCGCGGCCACTCACCTGGCACCGCCGGGGACTGGACGAGCCGCGCTGGAGCCCGGACGGCAGCCGCCTGGCCTTCATCGCCGAGGCACCGGCGCCCGACGGCAGCGACAGCACCGACAAGCACAAGGCACAGGTATTCGTGATGCGGATGGACGGCGGGGACCCGCGCCGGGTCACCGATGCCGCCAACGGCGTCGCGCAGTTCGCCTGGAGCCCGGACGGGAAGCGCATCGCCTTCGTGTCCGAGAATTCGCCGTCGGATATGAAGGCGCTCAAGCACAACCACGACGCGTTCCAGGTGACGGAGAACAACTACACCACGCGCAAGGCCGTGCAGCCCTGGCACCTGTGGGTGGTGCCCGCCGACGGCGGCCAGGCAAAACGCCTGACCGACGGCAGCTGGAGCCTCGATACCGATCAGGGCACCATCACGACGCTGGCCTGGAGCCCTGACGGCAAGCAAATCCTGTTCACGCGCTTTCCCGACGTGTGGTACGGCGACGCGTACCGCTCGACCATCGCCAGCGTGGACGCGGACGGGGGACACATCCATACGGTGGTCTCCGCCCGGGGTGCGGCCTATCCACGACGCTCGCCGGCGGGCCGGGCCTTTGCGTTCGACCGCGCGCGCGGCGGGGACCAGAACAATGGCAATGCCGTCTACGTGGACGACGGTGGCAAGGTTCGCGACGTCACCGCGGACCTCGGCCGCGACATCGAAGGCTTCGCGTGGCTGCCCGGCGGCAAGTCATTGCTGCTGTCCGGGGCAAAGGGCACGCGCGGCGTGATGTGGAAACAGCCTCTCCACGGCACGGCGAAGGAGTTCGATCTCGGCGACGTGAACGTGTCGTCGGGATTCACGGTTGCGAACGACGGCACGGTGGCGTTCGTGGGCCATACCGCGACGCACCCGGGCGAGCTCTACGTCATGGACTCGCCCGGCTCGACGCCGCGGCGCCTGACCGACTTCAACGGCTTTCTCGATCACATGAACTTCGGCCGCATGAAAGGCGTCAGCTGGCAGGGCCCGGACGGCTTCCACGAGGACGGCGTGCTCACGTACCCGGTGGACTTCAAGCCCGGCCACAAGTACCCGTTGGTGTTGGTGATCCACGGGGGCCCCGAAGGCGCGTCGCTGGTGGATTTCTCGCCGCTGGTGCAACTGTTCGCGGCGAAGGGCTTTCTCGTGTTCCAGCCCAACTACCGCGGCAGCATCAACCTCGGCGACAAATACCAGCATGCGATCTACCGCGACACGGGCGAGGGCCCCGGCGAAGACGTGATGGCCGGACTGAAGGCCGTGGAGAAGCGCGGGATCGTCGACACGTCGCGGATCGGGATCACGGGCTGGTCGTACGGAGGCTACATGACTTCCTGGCTCAACGGCCGTTACCCGGACCAGTGGAAGGCGGCGGTCGAGGGCGCCGCGCTCGACGACTGGGTCATGGACTACACCATCGCCTTCTACCAGAAGGGCGACCTGTACTTCTTCGGCGGCTCGCCCTGGGTGAAGAAGTACCACAAGATCTGGCGGAAGCAGTCGCCGATCCGACTGGCGTCGCACGTCAAGGCCCCAACGCTGATCATGGGGGACGTGGGCGATCCGAACGTCCCGATCGTGAACAGCTACGAGATGTACCACGCGCTGCGTGACAATGGCGTGACCGTCAAGTTCTACGCCTACCCCGCCGATACGCACTTTCCGCAGGACATCGTGCGCGAGACCGACGTGTTCCGCCGCTGGACGGGCTGGATGGAGAAGTACCTGAAGCCCTGACCGGGACGGCGCGCCGGGCCGCCCCGGCGCGCCGGCTAGTCGGCGCCCGGTTCGCGCCGCTGCGCGCGGTGGGAACGGATGTCGCGGACGCGGCTGTCGCCGGCCGCGCGCGGGCCCACGAGCCAGTCCGCCACCTGCGCGGTGCCGAGCGGCTCGCTCAGGTGAAAGCCCTGCATCGAGTCGCAGCCGAGCTCGACCAGACGGGCCAGCGTGGCGGCGTCCTCCACGCCCTCCGCGGTGACATGCAGGTGCAGCGCATGGGCGAGACCGATGATCGCATTCACCAGAATCTCTCCGCCCTCGCCGGACGCCATGTCGGAAACGAAGCTGCGATCGATCTTGATGCTGCTGATGGGGAGCTTGCGCAGGTACGCGAGTGACGAGTAGCCCGTGCCGAAATCGTCGATCACGGCACGCACGCCCAGTTCGGCGAGCCGCTCGAGCGTCGCCAGCGCCCGGGTCTGGTCGGTCAGCAACGTCGTCTCGGTGAGCTCCAGCGTGAGCGGATTCGGGGGGAGCGGGAAGGATGCCAGCAGCCCCGCCACGACGTCGGCGAAATCCGGGTCGAGCAGGCTCTGGGCGGTCACGTTCACGGAGATGTTCAGATCCGTGCCGTCGCGGTGCCACTCCGCGACGTCCTGCAGGGCGTGGCGGATCGCCCAGGTGGTGATGTCGCGGATCAGGCCACTGCGCTCGGCGAGCGGCACGAAGTCGTCGGGGCCGAGCAGGCCGTGGCGCTCGTGATTCCAACGCAGCAGGGCCTCCGCGCCACGCGGGGAACCGTCCGCGGCCAGGATGGGCTGGTAGAGCAGAACAAGCTCCTGGCGTTGCAGCGCCTGGCGCAGCTCGCCCAGCAGGATCAGGCGGTGGGGGCTGGTCTTGTCGAACTCGGGGGAGTACAGCGCGTAGCCGCTCTTTTCCGTCTTCGCGCGGTACATCGCGATCTCGGCGCGCTGCATGAGCGTGTCGGCGTCCTTGCCGTGCTCCGGGAACACCGTGGCACCGATGCTGGCCGAAAGGCTGAGCGTGACGCCTTCCAGCGCGTAGGGCGCATCGAGCGCCCGACGCAGCGCGCGCGCCACGGTGCCGACCCCGGCGGGCTTCGACAACCGCGGCAGCACCACACCGAATTCGTCACCGCCCAGCCGCGCCACGGTGATCGGTTCTTCCACTGCGTGCTGGATGCGCGTGGCGACACTCTTGAGCACGCGATCGCCGCTGTAGTGACCCAGGGTGTCGTTGATTTCCTTGAAACCGTCCAGGTCGAGGAAGATGACGCCGACGGGCACGTCCGCGGAATGCGCCATATGCAGGGCCTGCTCGAGCCGGTCCACGAACAGCACGCGATTGGGCAACTGCGTGAGGGGGTCGTGCGTGCTCTCGTGAGAGACGCGGTTTTCCAGCGCGGCGGTCTGCGTACGCAGCTCGCTCGTCTGGTCCATGACCATCGCCCCCGCCTCGTAGGCAATCACGGTGCTGGTGTACTGCCCCCAGAACCCGAACACGAACGGCGTCGCGTCGAGCACCCAGAGCACCGGGTTCGAGCCCTGCGCCGCCACGATGGATTGCAGCGACAACTGGTAATGATCGCCGATGTAGGCGCTGACGAGCGTCGCGATCACCACCGCTGCGGAAGCGATAACGGTACCGCCGATGGCCTGCCGTGACGCCTTCGTGCGCAGCAGGCGGACGTTTTCCTGAAGTATTTTCCGTGCAGTGGCCATGGTCCTCCTCGCGTGCTCGGACGCTCGTCCCGCTGGCGTCCGTCCCGCTGGCGTCGCGGGCCGGCTGTCCCTCGTATACAACATTTCCCGCGCAGATGCCACGAAACCGCCCCACCGGCCGCAGCCTGCCGCTAGAATAGCGGACCATGATGAGCCGCTCGGATATTGCCCGGGAAATCGTCATCCTGTCCGGCACCGGCGCGATCGCCGGACTGCTGATGTGGATGGCGCTCTATCTGGCCGGGCCCCTTGCGCTGGTCCCGGGGGCCGCGGTGCTGCTGGCCGCTATCGCCTACCTGACCCGGCGCACGACCCGCGGCATCGTATTGGCGGAACGCGTGAGCCTCGCGACGCTGCTGGCGGCCCAGGCCGGACTCCTGGCCGCGGTGATCGTGCGCGTTATCCCCGTCGTCTTCCAGCACATCCTCTGAGGTCACGATGATCCCAGCGGACGGTTCCCTGGCACTGGCCAAGCAGACCGCCTGGACACTGGCGCGCGTCGGCATCGTGCTGGGCGCCACCGTGCTCGGCTGGGCGCTGCTCGCCGAGCTGCTGCGCCGCGTCACGCGGTGGCTGCATTTCGATCTCGGCCAGCGGTTCGTGCGCCGCTGCCGCCTGCCGCTGATGCTCATCCTCCCGGCGTCCGGCGGACTCGGCGCGTTGGCGGCGCTGCCGGCCGTGCGCCCGCAGACCGGCTACATTCTGTCGCACGCGCTGCAGCTGATCCTCATCGCCGGCTGCGCCTGGCTTGCGGCGGGGCTTTTCCGCGTGGTTGGGGACACGGTGATCGCCCGCCATCCGGTCACGGACGACGGCGATTACTCGGCCCGCTCGGTCCGCACCCAGATCAGCGTGATGGAACGCATCGTGACGGTCGCCGCCGCCCTGATCGGCATCGCCGCCGCGCTGATGACGTTTCCACAGGTGCGTGCCATCGGCGCGAGCCTGCTGGCATCGGCCGGCATCGCGGGACTCGTCGTGGGACTCGCCGCCCGCCCCGTGCTGGAAAACCTGCTCGCGGGACTGCAACTGGCGATGACCCGCCCGGTCAATCTCGGCGACGTCGTCGTCATCGACGGGTACTGGGGGCGGATCGAGGAGATCACGACGACATACGTGGTGATGAGCGTCTGGGACCAGCGGCGTCTCGTGCTGCCCTTCTCGCGCATCATCGCCTCGCCGTTCGAGAACTGGACGCGCCGCCACGCACAGATCATGGGCACGGTGTATTTCTACACGGACTACAGCGCGCCGATCGACGCGCTGCGTTCGGAACTGGAGCGTATCTGCCACGACTCCCCGGACTGGGATGGACGCGTTTGTTCGCTGCTCGTGACCGATGCCACGGAGCGGACCCTGCAGTTGCGCGCGCTCATCAGCGCCGCCGACTCCGGCCGGGCCTGGAATCTGCGCTGCCTGGTGCGGGAGAAACTCCTCGTATACCTGCAGCAACACCACCCGGAAGCCCTGCCACGCACGCGCCTGGCCTGGGAGGACGGCGCCGGGGTACCGCCACGGGGCAGTTGATCGGGGCCGCGCCCGACCCTATGCTTGCCCGTAGGCATCAGGGAGCCGCGCCATGAGCGAAATTGACGGATCCGACCGCGGCCGGGAGACCGACTCCCCGGCAGTCACCGAGCAGGACCGGGAATACCGGGCGGAACCGCTGCCGTCCGTCGAGCAACGCGTCCGCCACTGGCACCATTGGCGCACGGGCGGCATCCTCACCTCGGTGGCGGGCGTGGCCATGCTCATCGGCGGACACTTCGGCGATAGCGGCCGCGCGATGCAGATCGGCGGATTCCTGATCCTCGCCGGCGCGGTGGTCTTCACGGTGGGCACGATCGGGGGCTGGATCACGCGCGAACGACCGCTCGACTGACGATGCGCGGAGCAAGGTCCTGAAGGCCCCACGCTTTCGCTTTGCCGCCTCGCTCCGTCCCGGAGCGACGGCAGAGCCCTCGGCCGGCGTTCCCGCGGACTCGCGCGCCGAAGTCCGCAAGCCTTCCGACGTCCTCCACGAGGCCGCTTCGCGGTACGCCGTCTACGGGGTCTTGATCGCCTCCTCGGCGGTCGTGATCGCGACCGCACTGGTGGCGCTGCTCAGCCACGGCACGGTGGACGTCGCGGCAATCGCCGCCGCGCAGCGCGAGAACATCGCTTTGTGGACCATGGACGCGATGCCGTTCGTCTTCGCGCTCTGGGGCCAGTACGCGAGTTCGCGCATGGCCAGCGAGGCACGCGCCATCATCTCCGACCGGACGCGCGTGTTCACGCAGGCCCTGCAGGAGGCCCGCCACACCAACCAGGCGAAGACCGATTTCTTCGCCCGCATGAGCCACGAACTGCGCACCCCGCTGAACGCCATCGTGGGGATGGCCGACATGCTCGCCGAGCCGGCCTCCCCGGGCGAGGCGCGCTGGCACGCCCAGGTCGTGCGCGACTCGGCCCAGAACCTGCTCACGCTGATCAACGATGTGCTCGACATCGCCAAGATCGAGGCGGGCCGCATGGAGCTGGAGGAGATCGAGTTCGACCTGCGCGAGTGCGTGCGCGGCGCCATCACGCTCCTTCACGAGCAGGCGCGGCGCAAGGGTCTGCGCCTGAGCGGCCTGATCGCGCCGGAGATTCCCGCGCACGTGGTCGGCGACCCCGGCCGCCTGCGCCAGATCGTGATCAACCTCGTCGGCAACGCCGTCAAATACACGAACCAGGGCGAGATCGTGTTCACGCTGAGCCGGGTGGGCCCGCCGGAGGCCGCCGTGCTGACGTTGCGGATGGAAGTGGCCGACACCGGAATCGGCATACCGGCCTCGGCGCGCCGGGACTTGTTCAAGCCCTACCGGCAGACGGGAACGGCGACGGTGCGCCGCGGCGGCACCGGACTGGGGCTGGCGATCACACGGGAACTGGTCGAAGCGATGCAGGGGCGGATTGGCGTTGCCAGCGAAGTCGGCGCCGGGAGCACGTTCTGGTGCACGGTGCGCCTCAAGCGCCCGACCCGCCCGCATGCGGCCGCCGCGGTAAGCGGGGTCGTGCTGGATGACCGCCGGGTGCTGCTCGCCGACCCCAACGAGGCCACGCGGCAGGCGCTCGCGGACCAGCTCCGCGCGCTCGGCATGCGCGTGGAAACGGCCGCCTACAGCGCCGATGCGGCCGCCGCGGTGAAGGTTGCCGCGCAGAAGGACCAACCGTTCGACGTGCTCCTTCTCGACATGTTCCTGCCCGGAATGAGCGGCGAGGAACTCGGGCAGCGGTTCCTGGCGGACCCCGAGGCAAAGGGCGCCCTGGTGGCGATCATCACGAGCGCCGGAGCCCGCGGCGACGTGGAGCGCATGGCGCGCGAGGGCTTCGCAGCCTACCTGACGCGCCCGCTGCCGCCGGGCGACCTCAAGCCGCTGTTCCAGCGCATACTTGCGCTCCGCGATGTGCGGCCCGACGAGCGCCGCCGGATGGGCGTGGTCACCCGCCACAGCCGTCCGGGAGCCGCCTCCTCCGACGAGCAGCGAAAGCGCGTGCTCCTCGTGGAAGACAGCGAGTCGGGCCGCGCCATCGGCCTGCGACAACTCGCGGCCCTGGGCCTGGCGGTCGATGTGGCCCGGAACGGACAGGAAACCCTGGAGGCGGCGGCAGGCACGCGCTATGGTGCCGTCCTCCTGGATCTGCAGCTGCCGGACATGAGCGGAACGCAGGTGTTGCGCCGCCTGCGCGAGGGCCTCGACGCGCCGGACCGCCTGCCGGTCATCGTGACCACGGCCGGCGCCACCGAGGCCGAGCACCGCCAATGCCGCGACCTCGGCGCGCAACGCATCCTGGTCAAACCGCTGGATACGGCTGTGTTACGCGAGGCGCTCACCCCCTGGCTGGACCTGGAACCCGCGGAGATCGCCGGCCACCACCAACAGGCGATCGGCAAGTCCGGCTCGCACGGCGCCGACCCGGAGATGATCGACATCTTCCTGCGCGAGTCGGACCGGCGCGTGATCATGATCCGCAGCACCGACCCCGACGACTCCGGACGTCTTCGTATCGCCCGGGAGGCGCACACTCTCAGCAGCACGAGCCACTATGTCGGCGACACCGAAACAGCCCGCGCGGCGGGACGCGTGGAAGCGCTGGCTCCGCAGGGGACGGGTGAAGAACTGGAGACTGCCGTCGCCGAACTGTATGCAATCTATGGACGCCTGCGAAAACGCCTGCGCGAGGAACTCGCCGAGTTGCGTGCGGCGGACGGCGGCAATCCCCCGCCGCCGGGGGCAACCGGCGCTTAAGCGCGGGGTCTACCTGCCACACGCCCGGCGCAGAGGCTTCACGGCCACTGCGAGACCGTCAGGACGGAATTTCGCCGTGATCGGATAGCCCCCGTAGGGATCGAGTCGCGCGGTCAACGCATCGGTCCGGAGCAGCGACCGGATGAACGCGGCCGCATCGCCGGGATAACGCGTCCGGGAGCCATCGGCGGTGACCGGCCACGGACGGCGCGCGCTCGTGCCGCCGTCGCGGCTCAGGGTGACCGGCACCGATCCGTCGCCCGCGTAGTTTTCCCAATTGATCACGACGCCGGTCTCGCCGTCACGGCAGCGGAGCACCAGCTCCGCGCGGTTGCCGACGCCCCCGCTCTGCCGGTCCGCACGTAGCCGAAGGGTCACGGCGACGATCTTGCCGCGGTCGTTTCTCTCGACGTGTGTCCGCCAGGCGCCGGTGTGCGCAGGGGCGGCCGTTGTGGCGGCCGGCGCGGGCCTGGGCGGCGAAGCACGCACCGTCGCCGGCGGCGCCGCGGGGGCCGGGGCGGAAGCGCTGCCGGGTGCTGCGATGCGGAACCGTCGCGCGAGCCGGTCGTAACACTCCAGGCGCTGAAGCGCATCGCCGACCGCGGCGCAGGCGGCCATGCCGGCGCGCAGCGTGGTCGGCGGCGGGGCCGCGCCCCGGACGGGGGCCGCAGCGGCGGCCAGCGTGACAACGGCGATCGCCAGGGGCGCTGCATGCTTCATGGGAGCCTCGCGAAGTTGCGGTGCATCGGCCGGCTTTGGACCCGGAGGGGCAGTTTATGTCCGCTCCGTGACGAAACGGTGACACCCGGTGCCATTCGATTCGGCGCCATTCGATGCGGTGCGTGTGACGGGCGTCAGGTCGTCGCAGGTTCCCGCCGCTAAGCTCGTAGTCCAGGAATAGCGCGACGAGGAGCCGAAACCGGCATGAGCGCCTGGCGCAGCCGCGCGCAGTGGGGTCTGCTGGCCGTCGCGGCACTGGGGCTTGCCGCGGGCGGCGCGGGCTGGTTCGCCGGTCGCGTAGCGTTCAGCCACGCCGCGTGGGCGGCGGCCGCCGGGCTCGCGGCCGCCGGCCTGGCCGCGGAGATTGTCGTGCAGCTCCGCCGCCGACGCCTCGGCGTGGACGTGCTCGCGCTCCTGGCCATCGTCGCGGCGCTCGTGCTGGGCCAGTTCTTCGCCGGAGCGGTAATCGCGTTCATGTTCTCCAGCGGGCGGGCGCTCGAGGACCACGCGGGGCGCCGTGCCCGTCGGGAACTCTCCGCGCTGCTGGCACGGCAGCCGCGCACGGCCCGGCGTTACGCCCGGGACGCCCTGGAGGAAGTCGACCTCCGGGCGGTACGACCCGGCGACCGGCTGCTCGTGCGCAGCGGCGACACCGTCCCGGTCGACGGGCTGCTCGCGTCCGACATCGGCACGCTCGACGAATCGGCGCTCACGGGCGAGTCGCTGCCGGTCTCCCGCGTAGCGGGCGACGCCTTGCGCAGCGGCGCGGTCAACGCCGGCCGGGCGTTCGACATGACGGCGATGCGCTCCGCGGCGGAGTCGACCTACGCCGGACTCGTTCGCCTGGTCGCGGAGGCGCGCGAGGGCCGGGCGCCCTTCACCCGGCTCGCGGACCGTTACGCGTTGTGGTTCATCCCGCTCACCCTCGTGACGGCCGCGGGTGCCTGGCTTGCATCCGGCGACCCGGTCCGGGCACTGGCAGTGCTCGTGGTGGCCACGCCGTGCCCATTGATCCTCGCGGCCCCCGTCGCGATCGTCTCGGGAATTTCGCGGGCGGCGCGCCGGGGCGTGTTGATAAAGAACGGCGACGCGCTGGAGACGCTCGCCCGCGTACGGACGGTTATGCTCGACAAGACCGGGACGCTCACGACCGGCAGCGTCCGCCTCGCCGGAATCGAAACCGCCGGGAACCTGGGACCGGACGAGGTGCTGCGGCTGGCCGCGTCGCTGGACCAGGCGTCACAGCACGTCGCGGCGCGGACCATCGTCGCGGAGGCCCGGCGCCGCGGACTGCGGCTCGCACTTCCCGAGGCCGTGCGCGAGACGCCCGGCGCCGGACTGGACGGGCAGGTGGACGGCCACGCCGTGCGCGTCGGCCGTGCCGGCTGGACGGACGGCGGCGAATCGCCCTCCGCATGGGCCGCCGGGGTCATCCGAAAGATGGCCCTGCAGGGCCAGTCCGGCTCGTTCGTGACGGTGGACGGGCGCGAGGCCGGCGCGTTGCTCCTGTCCGACGCCATCCGGTTGGAGACCGCGCGGGCGCTGCGCGAGCTGCGCGGCGCGGGCATCCGGCGCATCGTCATGGTCAGCGGCGACCGGCAGGACGTCGCCGCCACGATCGCCTCGGCGCTCGGCATCGACACGGTCCTGGCGGAACGCTCACCGGCCGAAAAAGTCGCCGCCGTGGAAGCCGAGCGGGCACAGGCCCCCACCGTGATGGTCGGCGACGGCGTCAACGACGCCCCGGCGCTGGCCGCGGCCGACATCGGCGTCGCCATGGGTGCGCGCGGCGCCGCGGCCTCGGCCGAGGCAGCCGACGCGGTTCTGCTCGTCGATCGGCTCGACCGGCTCGGCGAGGCGGTGCGGATTGCGAAACGCAGCCGGGCAATCGCGGTGCAGAGCGTGGCGGCGGGCATGGGGTTGTCCATCGCTGCGATGGGTATCGCGGCCGCCGGGTTCCTCGCGCCGGTGCTTGGTGCGCTCGTGCAGGAGGCAATCGACGTGGCCGTCATCGGGAATGCGCTGCGCGCGCTGGCGGGGCCCCGCACCGGGGCCGGACGGCGCTGGCTGCCTCCGGACGTCGTCGAGAGGCTGCGCGCCGATCACAACCGGCTGCAGCCGGTCCTCGACCGCGTCGACGCGGCGGCGCTCGCCGTTAGCGGCCCCGAACCCGAGGCGGCCAAACCGGAGCTGATCGCGGTGGCCGCGTTGCTCCGCCGGGAACTCCTGCCGCACGAGCGCGACGACGAACAAAGCCTCTACCCACGGCTCGCCGGCATACTGCGCGGCACCGATCCAATGGCCGCGATGAGCCGTACGCACCGTGAGATCTTTCACCTGGCGCGTCTTTACGACCGGCTCGTCGCCGAACTCCCGTCCGGACCGATTCCGGAGTTCGAGTTGGCACAGTTGCGCCGCCTGCTTCACGGCCTGGGGGCGATCCTGCGCCTGCATTTCGAGCAGGAGGAAGAAATGTTCCAGGCGCTTGCCGCGGAATAGGACGCCAGTGTCGCCCTATTGCGGCCAGTCGCCGTCGATGAGACGCCGCGTCTCCTCGACGCCGGCACGCCAGACGGCGCGCATCGCCTCGTCGTCGCGCTGGTAGCGTCCGCCGTAGTTGCCGTCGCCGATCAGGTCGCGCACACCTTGCGGATCGAGGCCGCGCATGCGCTTCAGATCGATCATCGGTTTCCGTTCGTCCGGGCATTGCACCCCTGGCAGGCGGGTCCACGGGAAGTTCTCCATCCACGACGCGTGCGAGGCAACGGGATCGATCTCGTCGATTTTCGCCCGCGTTGCGGGGGCCTTCCACCAGTTGTGGAACTTGGCGGCGACGCCCTCGTTCGCCCGCAGCCACTCGGCGATGACGGACTGCGCCGGGGCATTGCCGCCATGGCCGTTGACCACGACGATGCGGCGGAAGCCGTGCGCCGCGAGGCTGTCCAGGATGTCTCGGATCACGCTCGCATACGTCTCCGGCTGCAGGGTCACGGTGCCGGGAAACGCCATGAAGTACGGCGTGATGCCATAGGGAAGTCCCGGGAAGACCGGAACCCCGAGCGGTTCCGCCGCCTCCACCGCGACGCGCTCGGAGAGGATGTGATCGACGCACAGGCTGAGTCCGGCGTGCTGCTCGGTGCTGCCGATCGGGAGCACGGCGCGGTCGTCGTGCTCGAGATAGGCCTCCACCTGACTCCAGTTCATATCGCTGATCTTCACGGGCTTCCCCCTGCCGGCGGACGCGGCCCTTGCCGCATCCGCCGAGTGTACAGCGCGCCCCGGCGTTCGGCACGACACCCGCGCGCGGTGTAAGCTTCGGGCGAGCGCGGCCGGAAGGAAGCCATGCCCGCCAGCATCCCTGCAGCCGGACGTCATCCGAGGAAGGCGTTCCTCGTCCTTTTCTTCATCGAGATCTGGGAGCGGTTCGGCTACTACGGCATGGGCTCGCTCATGGTGCTCTACATGGTGGAGCGCCTCGGCCTGGGCGACGCGCGGGCCGACACGATCTGGGGGGCGTTCTCCGCCCTCGTCTACTCCATGCCGATCCTGGGCGGCTACCTGGGCGACCGCGTGCTGGGCGCGCGCCGGACGATGGTGCTCGGTGCCATAACGCTCGGCCTCGGCTACCTGCTGCTGTCCGTGCCGCTGGCCGAGTCCTTCTTCCCGGCGATGGGCCTGATCGCACTCGGCAACGGCCTGTTCAAGGTCAATCCGAACAACCTCGTCTCACGGCTGTACGAAGGCCAGCGATCGCGGCTGGACATCCTGTTCACCGTCTACTACATGTCGCTGAACATCGGTTCGTTCGTGTCCATCCTGCTCACGCCGTGGATCAAGAACCACCCGAACTGGGTGATCGTGCTCGGGCCGCTGCACTTCGACAGCTGGCACCTCGCGTTCGGCCTGAGCGCGATCGGCCTTACCCTGGGCCTGCTGAACTACGGCCTGTTCCACCGCTACCTGCGCCCGTACGGCGCGGCCCCCGACTTCGAGAAGCTGCGCTGGTCGCGCCTGGCCTGGGTCGTCGCCGGATCGCTTCTCATCGCCTGGCTGCTCGCGCAGATCGTGCGCCACCGCCCAGTCGCGCTCGCCCTGGTGGGGTTGTTCCTGGTACTGATGATCTACGTGTTCGCGCACCTGCTGGTGACGGGGCGGCGCACGGAACGCAAGCGCATCGTCGCCTGCATCATCTTTACCGGCATGTCCGTGATCTGGGCGATCTACAACCAGCAGATCTACACGTCGCTCACGCTATTCGCGCTGCGCAACGTCCGGCACAGCCTGCTCGGCATCCACGTCGCGCCCGCGCAATTCCAGGACCTGAACCAGTTCTGGCTCGTGGTGCTCGCGCTGCCCCTCGCGGGGCTGTACCAGCGCATGGGCCGGACCCGCCGCGGCGATTTCTCCATTGCGACGAAATACGCCGCGGGGCTGTACCTGCTGGCCGTCGCCTTCTTCCTGTACGCCGCCGGCGGTCTCACGGCCGTGGGCGGCCTCGTGTCGTCGTGGTGGCTGGTGGCCGGGTACGCCGCGCAGTCGCTGGGCGAACTGTTGATCAGCGCCCTGGGTTTCTCGATGATCGCTCAACTGGTGCCGGAACGCTCGCGAGGCATCATCATGGGCGCGTGGTTCCTGGGCATGGGCGTAAGCCTGTACGCCGGCGGCGCGATCGCAAGTCTTGCAGGCGTTTCCAGGGGCGCCACGGGCCCCGCGGCCACCCTCCCCGCCTACACCACGCTGTTTGCCTGGCTCGGCGGCGGGGCTCTCGTCTGCGCCCTCGCGGCCACGGCCATCGTCCCGCTGCTGAAGCGACTCATGGCCACGGAACACCCCGCCCCGCAGACTCGATGACGAATGGGTCCGCCTTGGATCGGGCGATTCGTCTCCGCTATGATCCGGGAATCGTTTTCCAGCCGGTGCCTGCCGCGCCCCTCCCGGCACGGTCATGACCTGCACGAGGCACCGGTGCCGTTCCGCATGAAGGAGCTTTCATGAACGCAACCGATACGGCACGCCGCCGGCACCTGCTCGGCGGGATCCTCCTCCCCGTTGTCGCTGCCCTGGCCGTGGCACTGCCCGTCCAGGCGAAGCCGGCGGCCTCCACGGTCACGTCGTCGCTCAAGGTCCGCCACATCGGGCCGGCCGTCGCCGGCGGACGCGTCACCGACGTGACGGGCATTCCCGGCAACCCGAAGGTCTACTACGTCGGCGCAGCCGGCGGCGGGCTGTGGAAGAGCACGGACGGCGGCGAATCCTGGAAACAACTGCTTCCGGACGCGGATTCGGCGTCGATCGGGGCGGTCGCCGTGGCGCCGTCCAACCACCAGGACGTGTGGGCCGGCACGGGCGAACCGAACGTCCGCAACGACACCCTCACCGGCGGCGGCGTGTACTTCTCTCCCGACGGCGGCAAGAGCTGGAAGTTCATGGGCCTGAAGAAGGCCGGCCAGATCGCGAACATCGTCGTGGACCCGGCCAACCCCGATGTCGTATTGGTGGCGGCGCTCGGCAACCCGTGGAAGCCCAACCGGGAACGCGGTGTCTTCCGCACCGATGACGGCGGCAAGACCTGGCACAAGGTCCTGTACGTCAACGACAAGACCGGGGCATCGGACGTCATCATGGATCCGCGCAATCCGAACGTACTCTTTGCCGGCATGTGGAGCGTGCGCCGCTACCCGTGGGACCTGGTCAACGGCAGCAAGACCGGCGGGGTGTGGAAATCCACCGACAACGGCAAGACGTGGAAGAAGCTGTCCGACGGCCTGCCCGGCGGCGAGACGGGGAGAATCACGCTCGCCGCTGCGCCGAGCAATCCCGATCACGTCTACGCGCTGATCGTCACCCGCCACGGGATGCTGTGGAGTTCGCGGGACCAGGGTTCTCACTGGCACAAGGTCAGCAACAACCACGCCCTGGCGACGCGTGGCTGGTATTTCGCCGGCATGGCCGTCTCGCCCACGGACCAGGACAAGGTCTACTTCACGTCCCTGCACCTCATGGAGTCCGACGACGGCGGCAAGACGGCCCACGCCATCGACCCGCGCGTTCACCCCGACCACCACACGGTCTGGGTCGATCCGGACAATCCGAAGCGCATCATCCAGGGCAACGACGGCGGCGTATTCCTGAGCCTGAACGGCGGCAAGCACTGGCGCTTCCTCGACACGCTGCCCATCGAACAGGCCTACACGGTGTCTGTGGACGGACAGCAGCCGTTTCACGCCTGCATCGGCCTGCAGGACAACAGCGCCTGGTGCGGCCCGACGTCTTCGCTCGACCAGGGCGGCGTGACCGGGAAGAACTGGGTGCCCGTCGTCGGAGGCGACGGCGAATACTCCGTCATCGCACCGAGCAATCCGAACATCGTGTACAGCGATTTCGAGGACGGCTACACCGTGCGATACAACCTCGCGACGCATGTATCGCGCCAGATACGGCCGTCCACGTCCTTCGGGCTCCAGAACACCGAGAAATCGCTGGCCGAATCGAAATACCGCTTCAACTGGACGAGCCCACTCGCGGTCTCCCCCACTGACGCGAATACGGTCTATATCGGAGCCAACGTGCTCTTCAAGTCTACCGACGGCGGCAAGCAGTGGTCCGTCGTCAGCCCGGACCTGACCCGCAACGACAAGAGCAAACAGCAGGTTCCCGGCCACCCGATATTTCACGACATCACCAGCGCCGAGGATTACGACACCATCCTTTCGATCACGCTCGCGCCCACGGCGCCCAACAAGGTGATCTGGACGGGCAGCGACGACGGGCTGGTTCACGTCACGCGCAACGGGGGCAAGCACTGGAGCAACGTCACGCCGGGCGGCGCGCCGAAATGGGCGCGCATCTACCAGATCGGGGTCTCCCCGTTCGACGCGGGCACCGCCTACGTGGCCGTGGACGCACACATGCTGGGCAACGATCGCGCCTACATGTACCGGACGAGAGACTACGGACACCACTGGTCGCGAATCACCCGCGGACTGCCCAAACATACTCCGGTGCTGGTCGTCCGCGAGGATCCGCACCACAAGGGCCTGCTCGTCGCCGGGACGATGACGGGGCTGTATTACTCGCTGGACGATGGCAACCATTGGCACCCGCTGCACGACGGCCTTCCCACGAATGCCGTGGTCGACGTGAAATTCACGCCGAATGAGCACGCCCTCGCGGTTGCCACGCACGGTCGCGGTCTTTATGTCTTCGACAACCTGCGACCGCTGGAAGGCTGGAGCCACAAGGTGGCCGACAGCGATTTCCACCTGTTCGCCCCGAAACCCGGCATCATCTATCGCCACTGGATGGCCGGGGGACAACAGATGCCCGGCCGCACCGCACCCAACGCGACGGCGGGCGTCGTGTTCAACTACTACCTGAAGAATACGGTCAAGGGTGGCACCGGCCACCAGGGACCCGTGAAGATCGTCATCAGCCGCCACGGCCACTCAATCAGAACGATCCACGGAAGCGGCAAGGCCGGGATGAACCGCGCCGTCTGGCGGATGGATTACGCCGGGGCGACGCCGCTCGGCTCGCACCACCGCGGCGGGGGCCCCGACGTGATGCCCGGCCGGTACAAGGCCACTGTCACTGCGGGCCCGCATCAGGCCACCGCGAGCGTCGCGGTATCACTCGATCCCAACGTCGACGTCAACACCGCCGACTACAAGGCGAAGCTCCGGCTGGCGTTGCGCTTCACCCACATGATGAGCGCCACCAACGCGATGTTGAACCAACTCGACGCCTGGTCGAAGCAACTGAAGGCCGTGAAGTCTACGATCAAGAACGCCAGCGACCCGGACACCGATAAGGCGGTTGCGAGCCAGGCCGACGCGCTGCAGAAAAAGGTCAAGAAGCTCAAGGACGCGTTGCTGCAGCCGGATGTGCAGCACAACGTCGGCGAGGACTTCCTGCACACGCTGCCGCGCCTGCATGGCGAGCTGATGTGGAACAGCTTCCTTCTGGGCGGCTACGCGCAGCACCCGAGCCGGGCGCTCGAGGACAAGACCGCCCAGCTCCGGGAGACGCTCACCGGCTATATCAAGCGCTTCAACGACCTGCGCACCGGGAATGTCAAGACGTTCAACCAGGCGGCCTTCAAGGCCGGGGTCGGAACGCTGGCCACCGGGCACTCCGTGGCGTTGAAGACCGTGACGTTGCCCTGAGCATCGCAGGTTGCCGCACCGGCCGGCCGGCCGGTGCGGCAACCTCTTTACTGTTCCAGCACCACTTCCCGGAATGGGGTAGGCAGGCCCTCGGCATCGACGCGCCGCAGGAAGTCGCGAAAGTCGACTGCCGGCATGGGCTTGGCCAACAGGTAGCCTTGAATCTCATCGCAGCCGAGTTCGCTCAGCACGCGTAGTTGCTCGGCCGTCTCCACGCCTTCCGCAACCACGCGCGCGCCGAAGTCTCGCGCCAGGCCGATGATGCCGCGCACGAGCGAAGCCACGTTGGCGTCCTCGAGGATGCGCGACACGAAGCTGCGATCGATCTTGACCACGTCGATCCGGAGTCGCACCAGATAAGCCAGATTGGAATAACCGGTGCCGAAATCATCAAGGGCGACGCGGATGGCGCTTTCCTTCAAGGCAAACAGGGCCTCTTCCTGATTCAGGCCCAGGTCGAGCAACTGGCTCTCCGTCAGCTCGATCTCCAGACCGTGGTTCGGAACCTTGAGCTTCTTCATCAGCGTCAGCACGCTGTCCGAGTATGTGCGTCCGTGCAGCTGCTTCGCCGACGCGTTCACCCCCACGGTGGGCGGCAGATCGAGCATCGTGCTCCAGACCTTCCATTCCTCCAGGGCGCTGCCGAGCACCCACAGGCCCAGTCTTTCGATCAACCCGCTACGCTCCGCGATCGGGATGAACTCGTCGGGTCCCACCGCTCCATGCACGGCCGACTGCCACCGCGCCAGCGCCTCGGCGCCACTCACGCTTCCCGTCCTGAGCGATACGCGCGGCTGGTAGTACAGCGCCAGCTCGTCGGAATCGAGCGCCTTGTGCAGCGCGTCTTCCAGCTGGAGGCTGCGCAACGCCGCCCGCGTCAGGGCGGGTTCGAAGAACACGAGACGATCCCGACCGCTCCCCTTGGCTCGCTTGAGCGCGGTCTCCGCGCTCGCCAGCAGGGACGCGATGTCCCCGCCATCGTCGGGATAGACCGCGGCACCCACACTGGCCGTGAGGCGGAGTTGGGCGCCCATCATCTCCAGCGGCTCGCGGACGAGATCCTGCAACTCCCCCGCCAGGGATGCCACGTCCTCCGGCGCGGCAACGTCACGCATCAGCACCGCGAACTCGTCCGCCTCCAGGCGCGCGATCATGTCCTCGGGCTGCAAGGCGCGGCGCAGGCGCGAGGCGACCTCAAGCAAGGCCATGTCCGCCACGTCGCGGCCGTGAAGGTCGTTGGTCTGCTTGAATCGGTCCAGGTCCAGCAGGATGAGTCCGCGAGCTTCCGTGCCGCCGGCCGGCAAGAGCTGCTCCGCGCGGGCTTCGAACAGATGGCGGTTGGCGAGGCCGGTCAGTTGATCGTATTTGGCCACGAACTCCGCCTGGCGCTCTGCGACACGCCGCGCTGAAATATCCGCCACCGCACCGACGTAGTAGGCCGGCGTGCCGTCGTCTTCCCGAACGAGTCGCGACGTGTCCAGGCCGGTGAAACGGGTCCCGTCCACACGCCGGAACTCGGTCTCTACGTTGTCGTACTGGCCCTGTTCGAGCAAGCGCCGGCGCACCGCGTCACGCTGCGCCGGGTCCACGTACAAAGAGCGGCTGTCGCAGGAAAGCATTGCGCCTTCGTCCGGAAAGGCGAACATGTGCGCGAGCCGCTTGCTCACATAGACGAGACGTCCGTCCGGTGTGCCGCGATAGATTCCGTCGTGAATATTGTCGGCCACGGACGCGAGCAGATCATGGCTCCGTCGCAACTTGCGCGTCATGTCTTCGGCAAGCTCCAGGGCGGCCCTTCGCCGCATCTTCACCATGAACCCGATCCACACGCCGGCAAGCGAGGCCAGAAGTCCGGCCGCGAACGCGAGATAAGGCCACGGCGCTGCATTGGCCCACCCACGCGCCTCCAGCACCCAGTGGCCATCGCTAAGCGACTCGTCGAGCCGGTAGCGACGGGCGACCCCGACAGCCCTGGAAAATTCGCCGGGCTCCGGCAGCCCGGCCGACGTGTACAGGACACTCGGCGTCGTCCCGTCCGCCCCCGAAGCGTCGACCACGCGCCAGGCCAGTTTTCCCCGGACCGAATCCACGCCGTCAAATACATGCGTCGCTGGCAGGGCAAGCAGCACCCAGTGCCGCCTCGGCGCGACCCAGCGGGCCATGAATACGGTCTGTCGGGAGGATCGCGGCGCAAGCGCCCCGGCGCTCAGGTCCGCGAGTTCGATCCTGCCGGATTCGTGCGCCTTTCGCAGCAGATGCGACCACGACTGTGCCTGGCAACGATCAGAACCGGACAGGCGCGAAAAGGTCTGCCGCGGCCAGCCCGCATCGACCACGCACGGCCCGAATCCGGCGTCTGCGCGGTCGCGCGACGCCGCACTCGGCGCCCGCAGCCGCAGCAGGCGGGCGCCAGCCGGTATGCCGTCCGGCCAGGCAAGCCGCGTGAAGCGGAGCCACTCGGACTCAGACAGCCCGGCCCGGACCCGGCTGACGCCGGCGACCGCATTCACTGCAAGGTCATACTTTCCGAGACGGGCGTCCAGCGTGTCCGAAAACTGCGTCGCAAGTTGATGGAACGACGCCTCCTGCGAGCGCAATTCCAGATGCGCGACCAGTGCGGCCAGGCCCCATGAAAGCGGCACCCCTACCAGGAGGGCCAGGCCCGCCGCCCTGAAAAATCGTCCCTTGAAGCGCAACCCCATCTCCCCTTCCTGGATTGATGTCCGTCCGTGATCAACCGCGGGTGGCGCGGGCACGCGGGTCAAATATTTGACGCGCGCGCGAATTTCGAATCACGCCACACTATAGTCAAAATCGACACGCCACGTCCTGCATTCCGGACGCTGTACCGCCCGCCGCCAAACGCGTTATGATCGGGCAGTCTTCACTTCGGGTGACACTGCGCAAGCATGCCTGCACCGTCAATAGCGATACCCACCCTGTTTTACTGCGCAAACCCGCGCGGACGGACCGCCTGACGTGCTGCTGACGCGCCAGGCCATATTCGACACCGGACTTCAGGTGTCGGGATATACGGTCCAGTACTACGTCGACGAGCAGGTCCGGCTTTCGCCCTCCGAACTCTCGGGACGGCTGATGGAGACGGGCATCGAGCACCTCGCCTCGCAGCATCCCGTGTATATCGGCTGCCATCTGGACGACACCGAGGCATTGATCGACTTGTGCAGCCCGCTTCCCCGGTTCGGCCTGCACCTGGTCCACGACCCCGAGCGCGCCGCCGACATACGCGACGTCGCCTGGCTCTGCGCACAGCGCGACCTCGGGCTCGTGCTCAGCTTCACGGACGCGGCCCACGTCCGCAGTGCGCCGCTCGCACAGGCTGACATCGCGCTGCTCGACGGCGACGCGCCCGAAAGCGCGGACCTGTCCGCCTGGGCCGAGCGCTTCAAGGCCTACAAGGCGCATCCGGGCGCCAGCGGTCTCGGCACGGAGAACGCCTTCAACATCGCGCGCGACGCCGGCTGCGTGCGTTTCCAGGGCAACTTTCTCGCCGAATCCTCGCAATGGGAAGGCGAAAGCATCCCGCGCGGGCTTCTGTCTCCGATGGCCGTGCTCGCCCGCATGCAGAAGGACGATGTGACGGTGCAGGACGTGGAGCAAGTGGTGCGTTCCGATGCGATGCTCGGTTACCGCCTGCTGCGCTGGGTCAATTCGGCCTATTACGGCCTGAGCATCGAGGTTGAGAGCATCGAGCATGCCATCGTCTACCTCGGCGTGGAACAGCTCCGGCGCTGGCTCAGCCTCATGAGCATGTCCCGGCTGCAACCGACGAGCGTCGAACTCCTCACGATGGCCGCGATCCGTGGGCGGATGGCCGAATTGCTCGCGCCCCGGATGCGCCTGGACCAGGGCAAGGCTTTTGCCGCGGGATTGTTCTCCCTTCTCGATGCAATAACGCGTGTGCCGATGACCACCCTCGTGGAGGCATTGCCGCTCGGCCCCGATGTGCGCCGCGCGCTGCTCGGCCAGGGCGGACCCTATGCCGAATTGCTCCATACCATCCGGGAGTACGAGAACGGGCGCTGGGAGGGAGTGCAGAACGGCCCCGTCGACGGTGACACGCTCGGCGCAACCTATCTCAAGGCCGTCGAATGGACCGAGGTTCAGCACCTCTCCGCAAACGGGTGACGATACGGGGTAGCGGGCCGCCGGGCCGCCCGGTGGCCGCCCCGGAGCCATCACGAGGAAGATCGCTCGTCCGACCCTTCCCTTCCCGCTTCCCGGGCGTGCCGCTCGCGCAACGCCCGACGATGGTAGCGAAACGCCACGCGAGCGATTCCCTGGCGCGTTCCCGGGGATAACTCCACCAGCCGGGCGAAAACGCGTCGTCGGCCCTGTTCACCGGTGTCGTCAACCCGCATGACCTCGGCCGGAAGGACCAGCGGCAGGGGAAAGCGCGAACTCAGATAGATCTCCACCAGGAGTCGAGCGCCGGTCTCCGGTACGTCGCTTCCTTCCCACGCGAGCGTTCGCTCGTCCAGGGTCACCGGTACCGGGTCGGGCATGCTCGCCTGCCGCCGCATCCAGATGCCCACCATCGCGACCAGCAGATTGAGACGGGCATCGACCGACTCATTGCCTTCGTGACCGGGAAGCTCTTCGTAGGGGCTGCGCTCAAAGTCCTCGAACCAGGCATGGTTCGCGAGCACCGCCTCGTTGTCGCACATCAGCGCGTCGCGGACACCCGCCGTTTCCGCCCGGGCTTCGCGCCAGCGCAGGGCCAGGTCGCGGTGCAGGCGTACTCCGCCCTCAGGGGGCAGCTCGTGTTCGTCCATCGGCATCATCCGCCACCTGATCCCAGGCCTCGCGCAGATTGTCCACCACGGGACCGCACTCGGCAAGAACCTCCCGCGAGTCGAAGATATTCGCCCGGCTCAAGCGATCCAGCAGGAACCAGTAGAGGTCCGCCAGGTTGCCGGCCGCCTCGGCGTCGCTGTCCGGGTCCAGCGCGGCCCAGAGATGCTCCACGATGCGGTAGGCCCCATCGAGCGCCGCCGCCCGCGCGCCGACGTCACCATCGGAGAAGGCCTGATCCGCCCGTTTCAGGTATTCGGACAGCCCGGCGAAACCCATGGCGACCATACGCTCCGGGCGCACGGCCGACTGAGCGGCATTCCGGTACGCCGCAATCCCGCTGTTGCCGACATTCATCATGCGTGCCATCTATGCCTGCCTCCCGCTGCTAGCAATCCGCGTCCACGTCTTCGCCACGATCCGGGGACTCGCCCTCAGCCGGCGCTGCCGAGCAGCTTCTGGGCCTTGCTGGCGCCGCCGCCGGAACCGCCGCCGAAGTAGCTGGTCAGGTACTGCCCCGTCTGCTGGAGCTGGGCCATGGTCGTTTCCATCTGGTTGAACTGCTGCTGAAGCAATTGCTTCTGCGACTGCACGTTTTTCTGGAGGTCGCTGATGCGGTTATTCAGGCTGTCGATCGTATTGTTGATACTGTCCTTTGCGGCCGCGATAGCGCCGTTGGAGGGATCCAGTACATTGTTGAGCACGGGGTGCAACTGCTGGTAAAGCCCACTGCTGACGGTCACGGACCCGAGATTGCCGGTCGAGGAACTGGTGAGTTTCAACTTCAACCCGTTCGCGGGTCCGCTGCCGGACACGGTCGCTTCCTGTCCATTTCCGGTTGTCGCTTGCCCGCCTACGGTAGCCACCACGTCGGTCCCCGTTCCCGTCAGCGTGCTCGTGCCAATCCCGCTCTGGCCGGATGCGCTGCGGTTGGACACGACCGAAAAACTCTGGCCGCTTCCGTACTGGCTGGTATAGAGCTTGAGATAACCGCTGTCGTTCACTGCCGTGATGCCGTCGAGGCCCTGGCTTGAAAGAGTCGAGTTGATGTCGTTGACGATAGTCGAAACGGTGCTTCCCGAGGCCAGGGAAACATTGACGGAGCTCGATCCGGAGGTGATGGTGAGGGTCTCGCTCGACGAGATCCCACTCGTCGGCACGGCGCTCGAGCCTTTCACGCTCGCCTGAGTCGCGGCTGAAGCGACGTTGACCGCGTAAGTCCCGGGCTGCGTCTTGTCGCCGGCGGACACGTATTGAATGCCATTGCCCGTCGTGGAGCCGACCCGTCCGAAAAAACCGGCCACCGCGGAGAAGTCGTTCTGCAGTGCTCCGGAAAGCTTGCCGGCGTCCAGACTCAGCGTTCCGTCCTTGTTTATCGTCAAACCGACGGAACCGAGACCGTTGTACTGGCTGCTCAGCGGCACTCCCTGCCCGAACCCGCTCACCGCGTTCAGCAATTGCGTGCGAATCGACTGAACTTCACTGTTGCCCAGCAGCGGGCCGGCCTTGTGAGTCGAAGAATCGTATTTTGTGAGGCTGTTGATCGTCTTGATCGTGTCGTTGAAAGCCTTGACGAATCCCTTTACCTTGCCAACGACACTCGATACGTCCTGTTTCACCGAGAGCGTTGCGCTGCCGCCGCTCTTCAGGTTGATCGTGACCCCGGGCACGGCTCCCGACAACGTGTTGGTGGACGACGTCACCGCGATACCGTTCACCGTGGCCGACGCATCTTGCGCCGCGGTGCTTTGCGTCAGATTCTTCGTCGTCCCGTTGTAGTTCAGAGCCCCCAGGTTCCCGGTGGCGCCCGACGTCGTAACCGTGAAGGCGTTCTTGGCACCCGTCTTGTCCCCCGTTAGCGTAAGCCGGTAACCGCTGCCGTCATAGACCACGGCCGCTTTGACGCCGGCGTTCGCGGAATTGATAGCGCCCGCAATGCCGTTGAGGGTGTTGTTGGAGTTGTCAATGCTGACGCTGACGGGGCTGGCGGAGCCCACCTGGATCTGCAGCGTCCCGGTCCCCACGGCCGTCTGGTCGGCGCTGGCGAATGACTGCGAGTACAGGCTCTGCGACTGGGCCAAGCCGCTGACCGACAGGCTGTAACTGCCGGGCGAGGCATCGTTGGTGACCGACGCCGTCGCAACGGAGGTGTCCGAACTCGTCACGGAGCGCTGGCTTAGCGTATTGATGTTCGAAAGCCCGCCCAGCCCGCTCTGAAGCTGGGACAAGGCACTCTTGAAGTTACCCCAGGCGGTGAGCTGCGAGTCCTCCTGGGCGACCTGGGACTTCAGCTGCTGGATCGGAGCCTGGTAGACCTGCGTGAGCTGCTGGATCAGCTTGGAGGTGTTGATGCCGCTGATGACGCCCGGGACGGAAACCGCCATGTGGACCTCCTATGCCGTCACGTTCACGAACGTGCCCGCACCGAAACCGTTATGCCTAAGCCGAGCGAAGACCGGCGATTTCGGGTCGGGCGGAATGCGGAAATAGACCTGGTGAGTCACACGGTCGACGAGCTGCAGCACCATGCCGCTGCCGGACTTGCCGCTCTTCGCCATACCCACCTGAAGCACAACCCCGGACTTTCCGGGGAGCTTCGCCTGGAGTTTTTTCGCCAGGTGCTCGGCATGCTTGCGGGCGCGGCGATCCGGAGCTGCGGAGCGCGCGTTCCGGCTCGACGCGTGCCGAGCTTTCGGCAGAGCCGTTTGCGCCCTGACCGATCCCGGCAGGGTCGCGCCTCGGGGTGCGGCCCGGGAGGCTCCGGGCTGCCCGGGAATAGGGCCCCGGGGTGGCGGAAGGCTGGCGGCACCGGGCGCCACTGCCTGGACAACTCCTGCGGTACCTGTCATCTCATTGTCCCCCGGGAAAGGGGGGCTCCGGCGCCGCCGGAGCCCCCTGCCACTTGAGGCCGGCCTTACGGCAGGAGCTTGAGGAAGCTCTGCTGCAGACCATTGGCCTGGGCCAGAGTGGAGATCCCCGCCTGCTGCAGGATCTGCGCCCTGGTCAGCTGGGAGGTGACTTTCGCCACGTTGGCGTCCCGCACCGTCGAGCGCGCGGATGTCAGGTTCGTGCTCGCCGTCTGCAGGTTCGACGTAAGGCTCTGCACCCGCTGCTGCGTGGCGCCGAGCCGGCCGCCCTCCTGATTGAGCGCCGAGATGGCGTGGTCGATGGTGCTGATGGCCTGGTTGGCCCCTGACACCGTGGACACGTCAACGCCGGAGACGCTGTTCAGCGAACTGGTCGACTTCAGGCCGATGTTGCTGGCCCCCGTGGAGACCGCAAAGCCTTCGGTCGACTGCAGCGACACCTGGCCCTGGATCAGTCCCGTGGTGCTACCCGTCGTGATCGCCGTAGCACTGCCCGTGCCGCCGGCAGCCTCCGCGGTCAGTGCCGCGCTGCCGCTGCCGCTGAAGCCGGTGATGGAGATGTTCTTACCACCGTTCTGCTCGAGCACGAGGTTTCCGTTCGTGTCCTTGGTAGCCGTGATGCCCGTCGTGGCCGTGTTGTTGTTGATGGCGCTGACGAGGCCATCCGTGCTCGTGGCCGTGATGTTCACACTGTTGGTCTGGCCGTTGGTCGTGGTGTCGCCGTTACCCAGCGAGAAGCTGATCGAACTGCTGTTGAAGCCGACCTTCAGAGCCACCTTCGTGTTCGCGGTCGCGGTCACGTTCGTGTTCTGGGTAATGTCGTTGACCGAACTGGCAACGTTCGCGGCCGATTCGGTCGCCTTGCTCACCTTGACCGATCCGGTGCCCTTGGAGCCCGCGATCTTCACGCTGCCCGACGTGAACGCGCCGCCCGAGGTCGTACTCGTGAAGGCCTGACCGCTCAGGGTGGAACCGGTCGAGCCACTGTACAGGGAGCCGGTCGCGGCCGTCGACTGATTCACCCCGATGTCACTCGCCTTGGCGCTCGAGATCGAGACGTTCAGGATCTGGTTCGCATTTGCCCCGACCTGGAACTGCTGCCCCGCGAAGGTGCCGTCAAGCAGGTTCTGCCCGTTGAACTGGGTCTGCTTGGCGATCGTGTTGACCTGCGCGGTGAGCTGGCTGACGACGTTCTGCAGAGACTGGCGGTCCTGGATGCTGTTCGACCCGTTGGCCGCCTGGACGGCGATCGTGCGGATCTTCTGCAGGATGCCCGTCTCCTTCTGGATGGCCCCCGTGCCGGTCTGCACGAGCGAAACGGCCTGGTTGGCGTTGGAAATCGCCTGATTGAGACCGTTGATCTGCGTGGTGAACCGCTGGGAGATGGCATAGCCGGCGGGATTGTCGGCCGGGCTGTTGATCTTCTGGCCGGTCGACAGCTCCTTCACGGCCCGGTTCAGCGCCCCCGTGGTGTTGTTGAGGGCGTTCTGGGCGGAAAGCGCGCCCAGGTTCGTGTTGATGACACCTGAGACTGCCATAACGTTTGCTCCTTACTTAAGCAATGGTTCGGCGTTCCTGCCGTAGTTCAATGGCGGAGGAAGTCCCCGCACTGGGTCTAACGGCACCGTGGCCGGCAACTTTAGACCCGGGCAGCCAGGCGGCCATCCAGTCGTCCAGGTGGTCTTCGAGCATCCATCCGGCCAGGATCCGCTCGCGCAGGCGCTCGCCCTCGGCGGCAAGCGCATCGCGGTCCGCCAGGCGTTCACGAATGGCGGAGATCCAGTCGCGGGGGCGGTTCCCGACTCGTTTCACCGGCAAATCGCAGCGGTATGGCGTCAAGTCGCTGGCGACCACGGGGAAACCCATGGCGCCGTACTCGAGCAGCCGCAGGTTGCTCTTGGCGTGGTTGAACGGGATATCCTCGAGCGGCGCGATCGCCAGATCCAGGTCCAACCGCGCGAGCGCGGCCGGATAGCTGTGCAGCGGCACGGCGGGGTGCAGCTCCGTGGCAAACGGTCGCAGCGCTTTCGGGCACATCCCGAAGAAGATCCAGTCCACCTCGTCAGCCAGCTGCTCCACCACGCTCCGGACGAGCATCAGGTCGCCGGCGTGGCCGACGCCGCCCGCCCAGCCGACGCGCGGGCGCGGAGCGTCCCGCCGGCGACCGCGCAGTCCGCCCCATCTGGACGCTTCCAGGTAGTTCGGCATGACCACGGTTTCGGGCGCAAAGCGGCCGTAGGCTTCCGCGAGGGGCTCGGTCGCGACGACGAGCCGGTCACACATCGCGAGCGCCTCGCGAAACCGCCGCCCGATGTCCTTCGACATTTGGGTGCGGTGCACGCTGCGCATCGGAAGACGTGTCAGGAGATCGTCGAGCTCGTAGACGAGCAGTGCGTCGGAAAACCTCCGATAGCGACTGATCGCCTCAAGCTGGTGGTCCAGATGCTGGCGCTGGAGAACAATCGCGTCGGGACCCGCCCGCACGATGTCCGGCGGCGCGAGGATCAGCTCCCCCGTCTCCCACACCTCGGCGCGTCCCGCCGCTTCCAGATCGCGGCCGGGAGCAATCACCCGGTACTCGCCGCAACCCTCGCGGTCCGCGGGGTGCGCGAGGATACGGGGCACCGGCCGCCAGTCGGGGTCTCGGACCAGCGGCCAGCCCCATTCCACCTGAACGTCGGTTCCGCGTAGAGACAGATTCCGGTTGTGGAACGGGTCATCGTGAATCTGAGGCATCCACCGGTCGTACATCGACATCGCCTCGTCCAGTCCCCGCTGCAACCGCGCGGCGTCCGTGGCGCCGTGCTCGACGCCTTCGCGCTGGCTGCGGGACCCTTCATGGAGAAGGGTTGCGAACGGCGTCCACAGGATGCGTTCGCCCGCCTCGCGTATCTTCAGGCACAGGTCCACGTCGTTGTACAGGACCTTCAGGGCGTCTTCGTCCATACCGCCGACCGCCTCGTACAGCGACTTCCGGACGATCATGCAGGCCGCCGTAACCGCCGAGAGCTCCTGTGCCAGCTGAGCGCGGCCGAAGTAGCCCGGGGCATCGTGAGGTGCGCGCACGTACACGTGATCCGCGGGGCCGCCGTCACCCAGACCGAGCACGACGCCCGCGTGCTGGATGCGCCCGTCGGGGAACAAGAGCCGTGCACCGACGGCGCCGACGCCGGGACGCTGGGCATGGCCCAGCATTTCCTCCAGCCAGTCCGGATGCAGGATCGCCGTATCATTGTTCAGCTGCAGCAGGTACTCGCCCCGCGACTCGGCCGCGGCGCGGTTCATCATCCGCGAGTAATTGAACGGCCCGGGGTGGTCCAGCACCCGGACCTTGCCGCCCAGCTCGGTTTCCGCCGCTTTCAAGCCGTTCAGGTAGGCCACGCACTCCGGTTCATCGCTGCCGTTGTCGACGATAACGACCTCGTAATGCTCGTACGCCGTCTTCTCCAGCAGGGTCTCCACGACGCGCTGCAGGTAGGCGAGTTGGTTGCGCGTCGGGATCAGAATGCTTACCAACGGCCGTCCCTTCACCGGATACCGGATCCGGTGCGTGACGGGATAAGGCCCCGCTTCGACGTCGGCGTCAACGCCGAGTCGTTCGAGGTGCCCCGTAACCGCTTTTGCCGCGGCCGCCACCAGGCGCTCCTGTTCGACGTCCACATGCCCGGATCCCGGGACCCGGTGGTAGAGCACGTCCGGCAGGTGCAGGAAACCGTGGCTGCCGTGGCGTTCGTAGACTCTCAGCGCCAGGTCATATTCCTCGACGCCCGGAAGGCCCGCATCGAAGCCGATATCCCTGAACACGTCGCGACGTACGACGGCGAAGCTGCCGAGATAGGGCAGGCTGCGCAGGAGATCCGGATTGAAGTCCGGTTTGAAATGCGGCTGGCTCAACGTCCCGTCGGCCCCGACCTGGTCCTCATCCGTATAGGCCATGACGACGCCGTCGGCGGTTCGCAGGCGCCGCGCCACCTGGAACAGCGCGTCGTCGGTGAGCCGGTCGCCCGCCTCGATCAGCCCGACCCAGTCGGCATCAGCGTCGGCAAGCGCCGACGAGACCGCTTCCATACCGGACCCTTCCGCTCGCGCCCACCGGATACGCGGATCGTCCGGCAGGTCCGGCGGCTCCGCGTCCGACAAAAACTCCAGCGTCCACTCCGGATACCACTGCGCCAACAGCTCCGCGGCCGTCGCCGCGGCCGCCGGCTCCCGGCCGGGCAGCACGGGGACAGCCAGATGAAAGGTCGGCCGGTTCCCCCAGCGCCGGATTTCATCTGCCGCGTGCGGTCGCTCGAGAATCCGGCGCCGTTCGCGCCTCTCCGCCCACCGGGGATAGCCGGGCGCAGGCCGCGGTTGCGGCCGGACGCCCGCCTGGACGGAGCACAGGGTTTCCGCGAAGCGATCGAATTCGTCGCTCAGTCGGCCTTCGTCGCCGTCATTCGCCACGCGCCGGAGCGAGGTGTAGATCTCCGCGGCCAGGTCCAGGCCGCCTTCGACGACGCCGTGCCCGTCCGCCGGCCGGTGCCGCAGGCCGGGCTCGATCGTCGCCTCCACGCGCCCGCGGCGATCCGGACTTGGCACCGGCCACTGAACGCCCAGGTGCTCTCCGGCGGCTTCCAGTGTCGGCCAGGGCTTCTGCAGCAATTCGGTGTAGTCGATTCTCACCCGCGGCAGATGCCGCGTCCCGCGTTCTGCAGCGGCAACGTGACGCGCCCAGAGCAGGCGGGACTTGCCGTCTGCGAAGCCGTCGCGTTCCTTGAGCGAGGCACAGACCTCACGGGGCTCCCGGTGCACGAGGATGACGCGCACCCCCACCCCGAGTTCCTCCAGCATCGGGAGCCACAGCGGCAGCAGAACGCATAGCCTCGGATCCTTCATGGCCCACAAGGGCGCGCGGGCCAAGTCGCGCCGGACGACGGCGGACAGTCGCCGGCGGTATGGACTGACCACCGGATCGTCGACCCAGCCCTCGGGCAACGCCTGGGGATCGTCCCAACCCGACCCGAGGGCCGCAAGCAGTTCGTCATGGATGCGAACGATCTCGGCAGGTTCGAAGTAGCCGCGGGGATTGTCGGCTCCAGGGGGCATGAGTTCCGGCCCGAGTTCGACTCCCAGAGCGTCCAGGGCCCCCGTCAACGCTGAAGTGCCGCTGCGGTGCATGCCGAGCACCAGCAGGCACGTACCGCCGCTCGGCGAATCCTTCTCCACCGGGCGGCGCCACGGCGCCACGGCCCGCTCGAATGCCGCGAGATGGGCCCGCGCACTGGCCGCGGGCGTCCGCAACGCCGCGCGTTGCCGCCCCGCCTCCGAGAGGCGCCCCCGCACTTGCGGCGAAGCCGCGAGGTCTTCCATCGCCCGAGCGAGCGCCGCGGAATCGCGGGACGGAACATAGTGTGCCGCCGCACCGCACAGCTCCCGCAGCGCCGGGAGGTCGGCCGCCAGCACGGGACAGCCCTGAGCCATGGCCTCGGCCACCGTCACCGTGCGGCTGCCGTGAAGTACCGGATGAACGAGCGCCAATGCATCCCGGTAGAACGCGGCCAACTCGTCTGCTTCCAGCGTCCGGGTGATGAGCCGGAGTCCGGACACCTGGCCGAATGCTTCCCGACATCCGGGGGCCACCAGCGTCAGCGGCGGCCGGCTTTCCGCGTCCAGCTTCTCGTACGCGGCAACCAGCGTCTCGAGATTACGCGACGGGCGCCACGAGCACACGTGAAGGAATCCGACGTCGCCGGCGGCGCCGGTCCGGGCCGGCTCGCGAACGCATGCGGCCCACGGCGCGGTATCGACCCGCTCCGTCGGGAGGCCGAGACATTCAACGGCCTCCTGCCTCGTCGCGTCGCAGGGAACGATCCACCGATCAATACGGCCCCGCTCGGCTTCCCAGTCGCCCAGGCGACTCAGCAGTTCCGGCTGTTCGCTCAGCGCTTCGGGCAGCGACCCGGCGTGTTCCACGGGGTCCATCGCGAACGGCGCCGCATCGTGGAGCGACACCACGGCGGGAACCGCGAGGCCGCGTCCGGGCAGGCGCTGCGGACAGCGCCCGCCGGCACAATACGGATCCCAATAGAGATCGACGTCCTCGGGCATCCCGGCCCCCTCTTCGATCTCTTCCAGCGAAACGCCGAGCGCTTCGAGTTCGGGCTTCAGGGCCTCCACGTAGCGGCGCAGCCCGATTTCGATGTTCTCCGCCGCGGCCGGAATCGCGATCCGCATCACCCGGCTCCGTGCGCGCCGACGGTCGGCAGAAACAACCACGTACCGTCATGCGGGGCTTGAGACAGCTCGCCCGGACGGCCGTCTGGTTGCAGGAAGTATCCGCTGTAACCCATCTTGCCGAGCGCCGCCTTCACGCTGCCCTCGTCCCAGCCCGCCCTCTCGAGGCGGGCCCGGTGACCACGGAGCAGGATTCTCGGCCGCAAGCGCTGCAAGGTCCTGGCCCCCCCCGTCAGAACGTCGACTTCGCAACCGCCGGCGTTGACGCGTACCCAGTCGAGACGCCGCAGGCCGCGCCGCTTGAACCAGCGGTCCAGCGTGTCGGTGCTCACACGCGTTGTAGACGAGCGCTCCCGCCCTGCCTCGCCGCGTGCCGCGGAGCTCGGAGTCCGATAAGGCGTCCGGGTCGTCATATTGCCGGAGCCGGCCCGCGTGCTCAATGCCGTCGTTTCCACGGCGACCCGCGTACCGATCCCGTTCAATGCCACGTTGCGTTCGAGTGCGGCTCGACGCGCAGGCAGGGGTTCGAAAGCGAATACGCGGCCGCGCGAAGCGCGTGCCGACGCGACCAGAGTGAACCAGCCCTCGCCTGCCCCGACATCGGCGACGACCGCATCGCCCGCCAGCTCCCGGTCCAGCAGGCTCGACAGACCGCGCTCGTGAAACCGCCTCTCATGCAGGTACACGGCGCAATGGCCCGGGTCCGTGAACGAGCCCTCCATCCTGAGCCCGCGATCGAAGACCACGATCGAGGATCGTGCCCCGCCATGGCGGTGGAAGAATTCCAGCGCCATCGGCGACACGTTCCACACGGCCGGCTCCAGCGCGGCGTCTGCCGACGCTGCACGCAGGACGCGGCGCATGGCCTCGGCCCGTCGACGTATATGCGGCCGAACCCCTTCCAACGGCGCCGTCTCCGCCGTCACGGCAAGAACTTGAACAGGGACAGACCCTGCACCTGCACGAATGCCTTGGATGCGGCCTGAAGCGACAGCGACGCCTGGTCGAGCTTGGTAATCACGCTCGGCATATTGGCGTCGGCAAGCCCGGACCGGGTCTTTTTCAGTTGCGTCTGGACGGATTGCACGGCCTTGCCGGCCGACTGCGTGGACTGGATGCGCGCGCCGACTGCGGCCTGCGCGGAACCGATCCGGGTCTGGGCCTGGTCGAGTGACTGGAGGACGTTGTTGATCTTCTGCATCGTCTGCGCGTTTTCCGCCGGGGATGTACCGGACTGGTCGAGCGCGTCGTGCAGGTTCCGCAGCGTCGCAAAGACGCTCTGCCTGCTGCTCGGGCTCACCGTAAACGTATCGCCCGCGGCCGGCTTGCCCGAGAAGTGGAGCGACATACCGTCGAAAGTGAGCCCCGCCCCGGCCTGGTACGAACCGCTCGCGATCGTCGTTTCGCTCGATGTCCAGCCGGAACTGCCCACGGTGCCCTGCCCGCGCTGGATCGTGTAGGTCAATCCGTTGCTGCCGGAGGAGGCAAACTGAATGCGGTAGCTCTGATTCTGGCCCTGAAGGTGACTCTTTGCCTGCGAGGCATCATTCACCGCCCCGGCGGCGGTGGCCGTGCCCGTGTTGCTCGAAGCGGCGCCGACCGCGAACGTACCGTTGCCGTTCCGCACATCCATGAACAGTGTGTTGCCCGCATCGCTGACCGCCACCTTCTGGCTCCGCGACACCGCCAGTTTCCGCTGCCCGGAATCGCCGTGGTACTGGACTTTCGTTCCCGCGCTGTTGTACGCGAAGGGCTGCGTCGCGGACCGCGTGCCCGCGAACAGGTAATGACCGTTCGGGTCCTGGGCATTCGCGTAACCCATCATCTCGTGCAGGTAGGAGGTCACTGTCGCGGCACCATTGCGGCGGTCCTGCGCGCTGGTGGTCCCGTTTGCCATCTGCAGGCCTAGCGTACGCACGCGATCGATCAGGGTCGTCGCACTCTGCAGCTGCGTGTTCTCCTGCCCGAGGCTGTGCTGGGCGGCCTTCACGTTCTGTGCCCACCCCTTGAGGGAGCCCAGAGCGGAGTCGACGTTGACCACCCGGGCGGCTGCGACGGGGGCATCCGACGGCCGGGTGATCTTTTCCCCCGTCGACAATTGCCGGTAGTAGTCCTGCATGCGGTTCTGCTGCTGCCGGATCCCGTCCAGCGCACTGGCATAGATCTCACTCGTGCTGAAACGAATCATCTCAGAGCCCCAGAATGGACTGGAAAAGTTTGTCGGCCGTCCCGATCGCCTTGGCCGACGCCTGGAAAGCCTCCTGGTACTTGAGCAGGTTCGCGGCCTCCTCGTTCATGTTGACCCCGGACACGCTCTGCTGGGACTTGGTCGCCTGGGCAAGCGCTCCCTGGGCGGCCTGGTCGGAGAGCTTCGCGTGCTGCCCGGCGTCGCCCACGGTTCCCGTGAGGGTGGCATAGCTTCCCGAGAACGTGGCGCTGCCCCCGACGAGGGAACTGTTGCCGAGTGCGCCCAGCGCTGTCGCGTTCCGGTTGTCGCCGGTGCCGGCCGGCTGGAGGACGTAGCTGTCGCCGGTCTGCGGCGTCGTCCCGGTAAGCGCCACCTGCCAGTACTCGCCGGAGGGGCCGGGCGGCGAGGGATACTTCACGGCCACGTGCCCGCCCGAGGAGCTGCTGTAGCTTCCCGAGGCAACCACACCGCCCGAGTCGCTGACCTGATACGAATTTGAGCCGGTGAATTTGATCGTGAGCGTCTTGCCGAAATCGGACGCCGGGATGACGGCAGCATTACCCGCCGGCGTGGCGGTCGTCTGGCCTGAAGAAACCGTTACGTTGCCGGTATTGTTGTTTACGAGCGCGCCGTTCGAGTTGATGCTTCCAGCGTTGGAAACGTAGGGGGCCGCCGCGGCGATGCCGGACGGGTCGCTCAGCACGGTGGACACGCCCGAGGCGGCCGAAGCGGTCGGCTGAACCAGGAAACTGTCACCGTTCGCAGGCGTTCCGCTGACCGTGACGCTGAGCCCGTCGAAGCTGAGCGTGTTGCCGCTCTGCGTGAAGCTCACGCTCTTGCCGCCCTGGCGCGTGGTGACGGTCCATGCGCCTCCCTGGTAATGGAGCTGGTAGTCGTGCGCGGTGACGGCCTGACTGTTGCTCACCGACGCGGTGACCGTCGCGCTGCCGGTGTTCGTGCTGGCGGCGCGGGTCTTCGGGGCGGGAACGGAAAACAGCGGCCCGCCGAGGTTCCCGTTGGCGTCGAGACCCAGGCTCTGCTGACGGTTGACGGCGTGGGTCAGGGCCACCGCGATCTGCCCGAGCCGGTTGCCGGCCTGCTCGACTTTCGAGCGGGCGGAGAACAGTCCACCCAGGGTGCCGCCGCGAATGCCCTTCGACACGACCGCACCGGAGGGCTCGTACACCACGTCCAGGTTGGTGCCGTCCAGCGCATTGGGCCGCGTGCCGAGCTTGAAGGCCTTGGCCCCTGCCACCAGCGTCTGGCCGTTGCCCGTGAACACGCTCAGGCTGCCGTTGGACTGCTTGGTAACCGACACGCCGACGAGATGGCTCAGTTTCTTGACGAGGTGGTCGCGCTGGTCAAGCAGCCCGTTGGGCTTGCTGCCGGGCGAACCGCCGCGCATGGAACCGATCTTGACGTTGAGCTTCGCGATCTCGCTCGTCAGCGTATTGATCTGGCCCACCGCGGAGTTGATCTGGCTGCTGATGTCCGCGCGTTGCCGGCTTATGTTGTCGCCCAGGGCATTGAAACGATCCGACAGTGTCTGCGCCGCGCCCAGGAAGGCCTGCCGTTCGACCGCGCCCGAGGGGTTGCCCGCCAGCGTCTGCGCCGCCTTGAAGAAGCCGGAAAGCGCGGGCGTCAATGAACCGCTGGACGTCGAGAGCAGGTTGTTGAGCCGGTCCATGGAGCTCTTCATCTGGCTCGCCGAGCCGGCGTCGGCGTTGGCCTGCCACAGCCGGCTCTCCGCGAACTGGCTGAAGCTCCGCGTGATGCCCGTGACCGTCACGCCAGTGCCCTGGATAAGCCCGGTTTGACCCGCCGGCACCTGCGCCGCCTGCTGGACCGTCTCCCGGCTGTAGCCCGGGCTGTTGGCATTGGAGATGTTGTTGCCCGTCGTGGCCAGACCGGTCTGTGCCGCGTCCAGCCCCGTCAGGGCGATGCGCATCAACGAAGCGATCGAGCTCATACGTCCGTCAGCCCCGGCCCAGCCGGGTTCCTTCGAGTGCCACTTCGCCGTAGTCGGAATCGCGGCCGAAGTGCTTCAACGCCCGCTCCAGCCCGCGCAGTCGCTCGCGGACCATCGCCGTATTCCGTTCGTTCGCCGCATTCAGGCGCTTGGCGCGACGCCCGAGTTCCGCGAGCCCCGACTCGGGCTGCGGCCCGCCGGCGGCCCGCTCGCGGGCGGCGTCCTCGAGTTCCGCGAGCAATTCCGCGCGGCGCTCGTTGAACGGCGAGACCGCCGCCGAGGGCTCGCGCGCAAGCCACTGCTGCTCCTCGGCGAGCAGATCGATGAGCTGGCCCATCAGCTCGCTCTCGCGCGCGACTGGTTCAGCGTGGCTCATGGGCGCCATTCCCGTGGTTCGGTATTCCATTCAACGACACATTCGCGCCCGACTTGACCGCCGGCCCCAGCGCCCCCAGAACGGCGCGCATCAACGGTCCGTGGGCCACGGCCGAAAGCTTCGAGGCGTAGCCCGGGTCCGTGGAATAACCGGACCGCTGCATCAGTTCGCCCCACCCGCGCGCGCCCGCGACCCCCTTCCCGCGCAGGCCCGAGACGAGCTTTTCCGCCACATGAACGAAGTCCTGCACCGCCGCGTGCAGGTCGTGGTACACCCGGAAGTCGGCGTTCGTACGGTGCCAGCCGGCGCTGCCGTGTTCACGGGTCGACGCGGAAGCCGAGTCCCCCTGCCATGCGCTGCCCGCCTTGACGCCGAACACATTGTGACTGTCGCCGCCGTGGGGCGTGCGCGGTTGATGCCGGCCCCACCCGGTTTCCAGCGCGGCCTGGGCCAGCAGCGAGCGCGGCGTCGTGCCGAGCCGTTTCGCGGCCGGCACCAGCAGCGGCATGACGCGGCCGGCGAACTGCCGGGCCCGGGCGAGTTCGCCGGTAGGCGGCGTGACCTCCGCAGCGGCCGGGGTCGAGCCGGCGGCACGGGCGGCGGGCGCATGTACCACGGGGGCCGGCCGGGACGCCTGGGGCGACGGCCGGGCGCCGCCCAGCTGCTCGACCAGCAGACGCGCGATGCCGAAGGGGTCGCGGCTGGCGATGCTGTTGGAAAACTGCGTGTCTAGCATTCCCCGGTAGACGGAGCCTCCGGGTCCGCCCAGACCGTCCGGCCCGAAGCGCGCGGACTGCATTTCATGCATGAGCCGCGAGACGAGAATGCCCTCGAACTTCTCCGCCGTGCGGCGCAGCCGGCTGCGCTGGGCCCCGGCCGCGCCGGTGACCGCTCCGGCCGCTCCGGCCGCGCCGATCCCGGCCGCCGCCATCAGTGCACCTCCAGTTCGCCGTGCAGGGCGCCGGCCTGTTTCATGGCCTGGAGAATGGCCACGAGGTCCGTCGGCGAGGCGCCCACCGCGTTCAGGGCGCGAACGACGGAACCGAGAGTGCTGCCCGCGTGGAACAGCAGCACGTGCGCCTTGTGCTCCTTCGCACTGACCTGCTTCTGGCTCCCCTGGACAGTGCGGCCGCCGGAAAGCGGCGCCGGCTGGCTTACGTAGGGCGTGCTCGTCACCGTTACCGTGAGGTTGCCGTGTGCGACCGCGCAGGGTCCGATGCGCACGTCGCGTCCGAGCACCACCGTGCCGCTGCGCTGGTCGATGACGACCTTCGCGGCGGCCCGGCCCGGATGGACGTCGAGGCTCATCAGGTGATCCATGAAGCCCATGCGGGCGTTGTTGCCGGTCGGCACCCGCACGCGCACGAGACCGGGGTTCTCAGCCACCGCGGTACCCTTCCCCCACACGGTGTTGACTGCACGCTGGATCCGTTCCGCCGTCGTGAAGCCCGCGTGCTTGAGAACCAGATCCAGGGTGCCGCCCGCGTGGAACCCGGAGTGGCCGACGCTGCGCTCTACTGTCGCACCGTTGGGGATGCTCCCCACGGTCAGGCTGCCGGTCCGGGAACTGTTGCCGCCGGCGCTGGCCCCGTAGCCGCCGACCACGAGCGAGCCCTGCGCCATGGCGTAGGTGTGGCCGTCCGCACCGCGCAGGTGCGTCATCAGCAACGTGCCGCCGCGCAGGCTTTTGGCGTTACCGATCGACGAGACGGTCACTTCGATCGTCTGCCCGGACTGCGCGAACGGCGGCAGGTCGGCCGTCACCATGACCGCGGCCACGTTCTTCAGCTGCAGGGTGCCCTGGTTCGCCGGCGGCACGATGCCGTAGCGCTTGAGCATGTTGGTGATAGCCTGCGTGGTGAACGGCGTCTGGGTCGTCTGATCGCCGGTGCCGTCCAGCCCCACAACAAGGCCGTAGCCGAGAAGCTGGTTCTGGCGCATCCCGCGCACGTCGACGAGGTTGCCGACGCGCTCGGCGTGCGCGGCCGATGCGCAGGCGACGGCGACGACGAAGAGTGCTGCAGCGGCGAGGCTCGACCGAATCATCGCGATCTCCTCAGAACGGCCAGATCGTCATCAGGAACTTCTGCAACCACCCCATGTGCTGCGCGTCGTGCAGCGTGCCGGAGCCGGTATAGCGCAATTGTTCCTGGGCGATCTGGCTGGAAGACACGGTGTTGTTGGGACCAATGGACGACGGCCGCACGATTCCGCGCAGCCGGATCTCCTCGGGGCCGCGGTCGAGAAGCACCTTCTTGCGGCCCGAGATCACGAGATTGCCATCCGGCAGGACGTGGGTAACCACGGCCGTCAGCGTGCTCGTGAAAGTGCTGCTCTGCGCGGCCTGGCCGCTGCCGCTGAACTTGTTCTGGGAGCCGGCCTTGACGTCGAACCGCCCGGGCTGGGGCACGTTGAGCACGGCGCTGGCGGAGTTATTGACACTGCCCTTGCGGTTGACCTGCGTCGAATCCTGCTTGCTTGCGTTGGCCTGCTCGTTGATGCGCACGGTTAGCACGTCGCCGGCCTGATGCGCCTTGACGTCCGAGTACACGCCACGCGAGTCGTTGCTCGCGTACACCGCCCCTGCCTGCTGGCGGGGCGGTGGCGGGGCCACGTTCGCGCTCGCCCACCACGGCTGTTTGGGCGGTCCGCCCGCACAACCGGCCAGTACGATCGTGGCCGTAATCAGAATGGGGTAGCCGTGTTTCATGGCCGGTCTCCGCAACGCTCGTTTACAGCGTGTTATTCGCGTACTGCATCATCTGGTTGGATGCCTTGACCATCTTCGAGTTGACCTCGTACGCGCGCTGCGTGGCGATCATGCCCACGAGCTGCTGCACGACGTTCACGTTCGACGTCTCGAGCGAGCCCTGGCGCAGCGTGCCCACGCCGTTCACACCCGGCTGGCCGGTGGTCGGCGGGCCCGAGGCCGTCGTCTGCACGTATTCGTTGTTGCCGATCGCCTGAAGCCCCGCCGGATTGACGAAGGTGGCGAGCTGCAGGTTGCCGACCTGCTGCGATTGGGACTGGCCGGGCAACGTCACGGATACCGTCCCGTCGGGAGCGACAGTGAGCGACTTGGCGCCCTGTGGAATCGTGATCGCCGGCTGGATGGGATAGCCCTCCGGCGTGACGATCTGGCCCTGGTTGTTGAGCTGCAGGTTGCCCGCCCGCGTGTAGGCCAGCGTGCCGTCGGGACGCAATACCTGGAGGAAGCCCTTCCCGTTGATGGCCACGTCCAGGGGGTTCCCCGTCTGGGTGAGGTTCCCCTCGCTGAACAGGCGCTCCGTCGAGACGGTGCGCACGCCGGTACCCAGTTCCAGCCCCGAGGGCAACTGCGTCTGCTGCGACGACTGCGCCCCGGCCTGACGCAGGTTCTGGTAGAGCAGATCCGAGAACACCGCCCGCTCGCGCTTGTAGCCGGTCGTGTTGACGTTGGCGATGTTGTTCGCCGTCACGTCCATGCGCTTTTGCTCGGCGTTCAGTCCCGTCTTGGCAATCCACAGAGACCTGATCATGGTCGCGTCCTCCGCAAGCTAGATATTGAGTACCCGGTCGGCGGCCTTGCCGTTCTGCGAGCTGGTGCGCGCGAGTCGGATCTGGGCCTCGAACGTGCGGGCGTTCTGGATGAGATGCAGCATTGAGTCGACCGCGTTGACGTTGCTGCCCTCCAGCGCCCGCGGCGTGAGGCTCACCGCCGCGTCGGGCGTCAGCGTCCCCGAGGCCCGGAAAAGACCGTCGCTGCCGCGCCGGACGCTCCCGGCCGGCGGGTTGACCAGACGGATGCGTCCCAGCGTCGCCGGGGCGTTGGCCTGCGAGCCCTGGGGCACGCCCGATACGGTGCCGTCCACACCGATCTGGATCGAACTCATCGGCGGCAGCGTGATCGGCCGAGAGCCGCTGCCGAGGACCGGATTGCCGGCGGCCGTTTCCAGCACGCCGGCCGCACTGATGCTGAGATCGCCGTTACGCGTGAGTGCGGGCTTGCCATTCGGCCCCTGCACCTCGATCCACCCGGACCCGTTGATCGCCACGTCCAGCGGGCGTCCCGTGCGGGTAACCGGCCCCGGCTTTAGGTTCGCCCCCGGCGCCTCGTTGGCCACATAGACCTGGGATGGAAGCCGGGTGCCTTGAACGGGCAGCGCCCGCGTCGCGTTCATCTCGTCCCGGAAGCCCGTCGTGTTGGCGTTGGCGAGGTTATTGGCCGTCACCGACTGGCCACGCATCGTGGCGTCGGCCCCGCTCATCGCCACCCAGAGATAGGGATTCATGACTGCCCTCAGCTCAGCCGCAGGATGCTCTGCAGGATCTGGTCCTGCGTCTTGATGGTCTTGGCGTTCGCCTGGTACGTCTGCTGCGCCGAGATCAAATTCACCAGCGAGTGCGTGAGGTTCACGTTGGAACTCTCCGTCGCCGACGACTTGATCGACCCGAGCGAGCCCGACCCGGGCTTGCCCAGCAGCGCCGGCCCGGACGCGGAGGTCGCTCCGAAGAGATTGTTGCCCTGCGGCTTCAACCCCTGCAGGTCCCGGAAGTTGGCCAATGCCAGCTGCCCCAGCGTCTTGGACTTGCCGTTGCTGTAGTTGCCCTGGATGACCCCGCTCGAGGCGATGTTGATCCCGCTCAACTCGCCGGCCGCATTACCGTCGATGTTGAGGTTGTTGACCGCGAACGGCTGGTCGAACAGGCTGCTGGACGCAAAGTCCACCGAGACCGCGCCGGAGGCGGCGCCGTCGCTCCAGTTGATGGTGCCGGTCGAACCCGTGGTCGTACCGGTCGGCTTGCCGTTGCTGTTGAACGTCAGACCGCTCAGCAGCGTGCCGCTTGACGGGGACGCCGAACCACTGCCGTTATCCATCTGCCAATGTACGTTCCAGTTGTCGGGGTTGCCGGCGCCGCCGCTGCCCTTGACCTTGGTGAAGTACACGCGCATCAGGTGCGACGTGCCGAGGCTGTCGTAGACGGTCATGGACGTGGAGTAGTTGTAGCTTTGCGGGTCGCTCGTGCTGAACGGGTGCGTCGTCGTATCCACGGCCGTGGCGGAAGCCTTCAGGTTGACGTTCGCTGCGATATTCGCGGTCGCCGTCGGAGTACTCGCCGCCTGAGGAATCTGCAACGCGCCGAGCGCGCCCGTAACCGCCCCGTTCGTGGCCTGGTAGCCGGTGAGCTGGTCGCCGTGCGCGTTAACCAGAAAGCCGTTCTTGTCGAGATGGAACTGGCCGTTGCGCGTATAGGAGATGCCCGTACCGGTGGCGACCCGGAACAGACCCCCGCCATTGATCGCGAGACTGAGCGGATTCGAGCTCGACTGAAGGGTGCCCTGCGCGAAGTTGGGACTGATCGCCGCGACCTGGGTGCCGAGCCCGGGTTGGTCGCCACCGCTGGCCAGCCCCGCCGCGGCCGCATAAATGTCGGCGAACTGCGACGTCGACGACTTGAACCCCACGGTCTTGGAGTTGGCGATGTTGTTCCCGATGACCTGCAAGTCGGTCGACGCGGCGTTCAGGCCACTGAGTGCGGTTGAGAATCCCATGGGCTCGTCTCCTCTGTCTCAGAAGATGGTGCTGACCTGCCCGAACGGCATGGTCCCGGACCGGTTGGCGAAGGAAAGCGTGATGTCGCCCGACGGCGAGAAGGCCACGCTGCTGATCTTTGCAAGGCTGAGCGTCTTGGCCGACACCGGGTGACCCGACGCGTCGAACGCCTGGACGCTGAACCGGTAGTCGCCGGAAGGTTGTCCGGCGCCATCCCAATTGAAGCGGTGCACGCCGGCGCCCTGGGCGCCGAGCTTTATGCGGTCCACCACGTTGCCGGAGCCGTCGGTCACGGCAACCTGCACGTTCTGCGCCGCGCTGGGAAGCACGAAGGCGCCCGAAGCGCTGCCGCCGGACGGGAGCGTCAACCCGTTCCCGGACACGCCCACGTCGTGGCCGATCAGCCCGGTGGCCCGCAGCCGCTTCGCCGCGGACTGACTGCCTTGCAGGGAGGCGACCGTCTGGCCCAGCGACTGCATGCCGTTCGCCGTGCTCAGTTGGGCCAGTTCACTCATGAACTTCGTCGAGTTCATGGGCGAGAGCGGGTCCTGATGGGATAGCTGCGCCGTGAGCAGCTGGAAGAAATTACTGCTGCTGAGAAAACCTCCAGAGGCGGTTCCGGACGTGCCAGACGTGCCGGACGCATCGCCCGCACCGCCGGCACTGCCGGACGTGACTGCCTGCCGGGTCCACGGACTGTTCAGCAGGGAAGAAAGAGCGTTCATTGCGTCTCTCCTAGAGCGTCAGCGTCTTGAGATACAGGGCCTTGGCCGCGTTTGCCACGTTGGCATCCGCCTTGTAGCTGCGCGAGGCACTGATCATGTTGATCATCTCGTCCACGACGTGGACGTTGGGATATTTCACGTAGCCTTTCGGCCCCGCCAGCGGGTTGCCCGGCTGGTAGACGCGCCGCATCGGCGCCTGACTCTTCACGACGCCGGCCACGCGCACGCCCTGCGCCTGCGGCGCCACGGGGGCGGTCCGGAACACCACCTCATGGGCCCGATAGGGCTTGCCGTTGGACGACGTCAGGCTGTTGGCGTTGGCCAGGTTGCTCGCCACGACGGACAGACGCTGGGTCTGGGCCGTCATGGCCGAGGCGGAAACGCCGAGAATGTTCGCGATACTCATCCGCCGCTCCCCGTAATGGCCATCTTCAGGCCCTGAATCCGGCCGTGCAGGAAGCTCAGATCCGCCCGGTAGGCAAGCGCGTTCGACGTGAAGCGGGTGTCTTCGCGGGCCAGGTCGACGTTGTTGCCGTCGATTCCCATCGTTCCGCCCGTGCGGTAACCGATGAAGGGCGCCAGATTGTCGCCCGACGCGCCGGCGAGGTGGCGCGGGCTGGTGCGCCGCAGCGGCAGCGCGCCGGAAGAGCCGCCCATTTCCGCGGCCATCGCGGCGCCGAAGTCGACATCGCGGGCCCGGTAGCCGGGCGTATCCGCGTTGGCGATGTTGCCGGCGAGCACCTGCTGGCGCTCCGCGCGCACACGCAGCGCCTGGGACAATGGAGAAAACGCCGAATCGAACAAGGAAGGGGCCATCTGTGCCTGCCGTTATTTCCCGCTTACGCACCTGCAAGAGGCGTGCCAGACCGCAACCTGCGCTCCCTGGCGCCGCGGCGGGCGGGATCCGCCTCCCGGGGCGGCAGAACCTTGCCGGGCGGCGGCGCGCCCTTGCCGATTGACCGGGCCATTCGCGTCGCCGCCGGCGAATCCCGCGCCACGCGTGCGCGGCACGGAACTTGCTTCTTCCGGCACGGTGACCGCTACGGCAAAGGCTCCCCATGGCACGCGACGCAGGCCTACCCCCGACGTTCAACGACCGCCGGCTGGCAACGGCGATCGCGGCCGGGGTCGTGCTTGCGGCGCTCGCCGCGCCCGCCGGCGCCGCCCCGTCGAGGCAGAACCTCAAGGACCTCACGTCGGCCGCGCGGCACTGGCTTGCAGCCAGCCTGTCCGGCGCAAGCGGCCGTCCTCCGCACATTGACATTCAACCGCCGGACCCGCGTCTGCAGCTGCCGCGCTGCGGGCACCCGCATTTCTCGCGACTCAACCCCTCCGCCCGCTCCGGCCGTATTGCACTGCGCGCCACCTGCGGGCATCCGGCCTGGCAGCTCTACCTCATCGCGCGGGTGCAGCGCCGGATTCGTGTCGTGATCGCCCGCCACCCGCTCGCCGCGGGGCAGCATCTGACCCGTGCGGACGTCACCCGGGATCGGCGAAACCAGTCCAGCCTGCCCCCCAATGCGGTGACGAGCCTGCAAGCGGCCGTGGGGCACGTGCTGATGCACAGCCTCGCCGCGGGGTCGCCCGTCACGGGCACGGCGCTCGCTCTGCCCACGGTGGTCCGGCGCGGAGACCGGCTCACGATCGTCGCCCAGGGCGACGGACTCAGCCTCAGCGCGGCCGGCGTCGCCCTCGAGAACGGCCGCCCCGGACAGCGAATCCTGGTGCGGAATCCGTCAAGCGGTCGTATCCTGCACGCGACCGTGACCGGCCCGCATCGGGTCAAGGTCACCTTTTGACGCGTATAAAAGCCGGATACGGTAAAGTTTTGCGCGATCGGGCCGTAAGGAGAGGCAAAGGAGGGTTCCCATGTCCAAGATCGACCTGATTCAGCAGATCATTCAGGCCAGCACGATACGGCCGGGATCGCGGACGACGCGCAAACCGGGTACCGAGGCCGCCTCCGGGCAGTCGCGGCAACAGCCGTCGCCGTCCGAAAGCAGCCAGGTCAACCTGTCCGCGACCGCGCGACAACTGCTGTCCGGGAACGGTGCCCCGGTCGACAGCCAGCGCGTGGACGCCGTCTCGAAAGCCATCGCCAACGGCAGCTACAAAGTCGATTCCGGCACCGTGGCGCGCGACATTGCCGCAAGCGTCCGGACGGGTCTGGCGCGTGGGCGCAAGTCCTGATGGACGGCGCCCGGACCGCGGCCGCCGGACCCCGCGAGCAGCTCGAAGCCTTCGAGGCGCTACTGCGTGACGAGCACGAAGCACTTCTCGAAGCCGACTATGACCGCCTGGCGCGGCTGACCCGCAAAAAGACGGATCTTCTGGCCGCGTTGAACGCGGAACTCGGCGGACCGGACGGAGCGGCGGCCGAGTCCTATTTGCAGGGTCTGGCGGAGTCGCCGGAATTGCGCCAGCGCCTGCTTCGAGCCCGCGAGGCCAATCGCGTGAACGGCCGGCTGATCGCCGGGGCGATGCACTACGTCGAGGATGCGCTGGCGGCACTGCGCGGCGAGAGCGCAGATGCCTACGACGCGCACGGCAGAGCCGGCCCCGGCTGCAGCGGACAGGTTCCCCTGGGGCGCGCCTGATGCTGGTCATCACCCGGAAGCCGCGACAGGCCCTCCGGATCGGCGAAGCCCGCGTGCTGGTGACGCGCGTCAGCGGCAACCAGGTGCGGCTTGGCTTCAAGACGCCTCCCGGGGTGCGGGCCTACCGCGAGGAGGTCTACGCGACTATCCGCAGGGCCAACCTGTCCGCACGGATACAGGCACCCCCCATCCTGCCCGACGACTTGACGACGCATGAACCCTCGAACGATTGAAACGCTGTTCGGCGCCGCGGACGTGCCCGAGCAACAGTGCTGGTACGCACATGCGGCGCTGCCCGGATTTCCCGACGAACGCCGATTCGTCCTGTTGGACCTGGAGCCATACCGCCCCCTGGCCTGGCTCCAGAGTCTCGACGATACGAGCGTGTGCTTCCCGCTTGCCCGACCGGCATGCTTCGCCCTGGATTACCCGTCCCCGCCGGCGGAGGCACTCTTCGGCTTCCCGGCGCCCGATGCATTGCTTCTGAACATGGTGGTGTTCGAAAGCGCCGACGACTCGTCCGGCAAGGCTCAGCCGCACACAAAGGCACCACTGTGTTTCGACCCGGCGTCGATGCGCTTCGCGCAATGGATTCTGTCCAGCGATAACGCGTTCAGCCGTGCCGCGGCAGTCGAGCGCGAAACGATGCGGATTCCGCTCCCTGCCGTCGCCATGGCGGGAGCGGCGTAGCCCGAGCCGGCGGGCAGCTGCGTCGGCACGGGGGGCCGACAGCACAGCTGATATTCTTTCCGGCCTGCCACTTGCGCCCGGGGACCGTCGATGAATGAGACCATCAGCGTACTGATCGTCGACGACTCGGCCCTGGTTCGCAAGGCGCTGACCAACCTGCTCGACGGCGATCCCGATATCCAGGTGCTGGCCGCCGCCCCGGACCCCCTGTTCGCCGAGCGGTATCTGCGGAAGCGATGGCCGGACGTGATCGTTCTCGATCTCGAGATGCCTCGTATGGACGGCATGACGTTCCTCAGGAAAATCATGCGGGAGCGTCCGACGCCCGTCGTGGTTTGTTCCTCGCTCACCCAGAACGGGACGCAGACCAGCCTGCACGCCCTTGCGGCCGGAGCCGTTGGCACGTTCGCCAAACCAACGTCCGGCATCCGGAACTTCTTCGCGTCCGACGGCCACGACCTCGTGGATCTCGTCAAGGCATCGGCCGGCGCAAACCTGGAACCACTGGCGCGCTCGCATTCCACGCCGCACCAAGAGGACGTGTCGCGCCCGGATCGGCCACCCGTGGAGCATGGTGCCGCGGGACCGGGCGTCGGACGCGTCGTGCTCATCGGCGCTTCCACTGGCGGTATTCAAGCGATCGAGACGGTGCTCCGCGCACTTCCGGCTACGGCCCCGCCGATCGCCATCGTCCAGCATATGCCGCCGCAGTTCACCTCCGCACTCGCCGCACGCCTGGACCACGTCTGCGCAGTCTCGGTCAAGGAGGCCGAGCCGGGCGACTGGCTTCAACCGGGGCAGGCCCTGATCGCCCCCGGCGGCAAGCACCTGGCACTTGCGCAGAGCGGGGCCCGGTATACGGTGGACATTACCGACACGGAACCGGTGAACCGGCACAAACCTTCCGTGGACGTCCTGTTCCGGTCCGCCGCGCGGCTGGGCGGAGGGCCCGGGTTCCTCGCGCTGCTGCTGACCGGCATGGGGACCGACGGCGCCAAGGGCCTGCTCTCACTCAAGCTCACGCGGGCACGCACGATCGTCCAGGACGAGAAGAGTTGCGTCGTGTTCGGGATGCCGCGCGAGGCCGTGCGGCTCAAGGCAGCGGGCCGGATCCTGCCGCTCTCCGGGATGTCGCGCGCCATCCTCGCGTTCGCCTCCGCCCGAAGCTGACCGCGCGCCAGTCCGGCGTCGCGGCCACCGCCCCTATCGCTCCCCCGCTACCGGTCCGCGGATGCGGACGTGCGACACACGTGCGCGGCAGCGTCCGCACCTAAAGTTCGCGCCGGCCGTGTCGTAGTCATCAACAGCCCTCGCGTTCTCGGCGTCCCCAGGGAGAGTCTAGGCAATGCGCATGAAATGGATTTACAACCTCAACCTGGCTACGAAGCTGAGCTTGATCGGCGTGCTGGTGCTGGCCGGATATGCCGTCGTACTCTCATTGGGAATTTCCAACAGCCATACCTCCGGAGCCGCGCTGAAAACGTTCCACGAACGGGACTTCACTACGGCGTCGGATGGTCTTGCCATTCTCAATCAACTCCGCATCGTCGGCGCCATTCAGTCGTCCGGGCTCACCGGATCGCTCTCCCCGAACCAGCTCGACAACGCGAACGCCGCCCTGAACGTCATCGCATCACGGTCCGACCATCTCCGGCAACGGCTCAGGGGCACAGCCTACGCGGCCCCCGGCAAAGCCTTGAAACGGGCCGAGCAAGCCTACGTGCTCAAGCAAAAGCAGGCGCTGGCAGCGATGTCGAACGGCAATTCGTCCGCCTCGGCAATCGGTCTCTCGCAATCCGCGAGCAGCCGGCGGAGCACTCTCGAAAACCGCGTGAACAAGCTGGTCAAGGCCCTCGATGCCGGTGAACGGTCTCGGGTGAAGGCACTGGAAGCAACGAACGCCACCCGCGTCGACGTCATGATTGGCACGGCCGCCGGCGTGCTGGTCCTGATGCTTCTCCTCGGTATCGCGCTCACCCGCATGGTATCCAAACCCCTCGACCTGGCGGTTCGCTGCGCCGGTGCACTGGCGAGAGGCGACCTGACCGTGGAGCCCAAAGTCATCGGCCGCGACGAAGCCGCACGCCTCATGCATGCGATGCGGTCGCTTATCCAGCATCTGCGCGACATTGCCAATCGCCTGCAGCAATCCGCCGCGGCGGCCAGCAGCGGGGCCGAAGAAGTCACGCAGACAGCGGAAACCCTGAGCCAGGCGGCCAGCGAGGGGGCATCGAGCGTCGAAGAGACGAGCGCGTCGGTCGAACAGCTGAACGCCTCCGTCAACCAGAATGCCGACAACGCCAAGGCGGCGGAAGGCAATGCCACAACCGTGTCCAGTCAGGCCGAGGAAGCGGGCAGTGCGACCAAGCTAACCGTTACGGCCATGCGCGACATCGCCGAGAAGATCAAGCTGGTCGACGAGATAGCCGCCCAGACCAATCTGCTCGCCCTGAACGCCGCCATCGAGGCCGCCCGGGCCGGCGAACACGGGAAGGGCTTCGCCGTCGTGGCGGCCGAGGTCAGAGAGCTCGCGGAGCGCAGCCGTTCCGCGGCCCAGGAAATCGGCACATTGGCCACCGACAGCGTCCAGCAGGCCGAATCGGCCGGTCGGGTGCTCGAAGACATCCTCCCGAACATCAACAAGAACAACGACTTCATGCAGGAGATCGCCGCCGCGTCCGAGGAGCAGGCCGGCGGATTGCGACAAATTTCCACGGCGATGACGCAGATCAACCGAGCCACCCAGCAAAACGCTTCGGGGGCGACGCAACTGGCTGCGACGGCCGGCGAAATGCGGCGGCAGGCCAGCGAAATGCTGTCCATCGCCAGCTACTTCCGCCTGGATGGCGAGCACGCCGGCCCGAAAAAGGCGACGGATGCACCGCCTCCCGGCCGTGGGGCGGTCGCCCCGCACGACCGCGACAAGACGACCATATCCGCCGAGCCGGTAGAAGCCGGCAACGACGAGGATTACGTGCGATTTTAGCCCTGGTCCCGCAGCGCTCCGTCACCCTTGGATCCGCCAGGCCGGGGCCGGAATCGGATGCCCTGAAACGGGGTCCCTGCCGTGCCTGAAACATCTTCGCGAACACGGTGGTTCAGCGCCGCCGCCAGCGACCTGACGGACGACGAGTTCGCGCTCTTCCGTCAGTTGATGCTGGATGATACCGGCATCGATCTGGACGAACGCAAGCGCACGTTCCTCGCCAGCCGGCTTGCCAACCGGCTCGCCATCCTGAACCTGCCCAGCTACGCCGACTACTACCGGCTTATCACGCAACCGGACAACGAAGCGGAGCGGTTTCAGGCAATCGATCTGCTCACCACGCACGAGACCTGGTTCTTCCGCGAAGACAAGCACTTCGACACACTGCGGGCGACAGCGCTCGCGCATCGGGAACCGCGACCGTTACGCGTCTGGAGCGCCGCCTGCGCCAGCGGGGAAGAAGCCTACTCCATCGCCATGGTTCTCGCGGATGTCCTGGGGATCGCGCCTTATCGGTGGGAGTTGCTGGCCAGCGACATCAGCGTCTCGGGCCTGGATGTGGCGCGTCACGGCCGCTATCCGCTGTCGCGCGCAGAGCCGGTGCCCTTGCCCCTGCTTCAGAAGTATTGTCTGAAGGGTGTGCGCAGCGCGGAGGGCACGTTTATGGTCTCGAAGAGATTGCGTGCCTGCGTGCGTTTCGAGCTCATCAACCTCGCCAAGCCCCTGCCGACACTGCCCGCCTTCGACATCGTCTTTCTCCGCAATACCCTCATCTACTTCCGGCCGACCGCCCGACAGCAGATACTCAAGACAATCGAATCGCGGATTCTCCCGGGCGGGTTGCTCTTCGTGAGCCACACCGAGAGTCTCCAGGGTCTGTCCTCCCGCTTCTCGATGTTACGGCCCGGCATATATCGCAACAGGAAGGGCAACGCGTGATTACCTCTCCCGGCAACGAGGCAGGCGACCTGGCGCTGCTCCTGTTTCAGCTGCACGGCGAGCGGCGATTCGGCGTGAATCTGCTCAAGGTCCGCGAGGTCGCGCACCGTCCCGCCCTGGTCCGGGTCGCGGACATGCCGCCACCCGTGATCGGAGTGTGCCGTTTGCGCGAGGAAACGCTGCCCGTCATCGATCTGAACGAAGCCCTGGACCTGGGGCCGGCCCCCGAAGCCGGGCTCATCATGGTCTGTCACTTCGCCCGTCAGGCAGTCGGCTTCCTGATCGACGGCGTTCAGGACATCCTCAGCGTCGGCTGGACGGACGTTCAGCCACCGCCCGCAGAAGCCGGCGGCGATCAGCTTTTAACGGGCGTCGTCAGCCTCGATCGCGCCCTTATCCAGATTCCCGACCTCGAACGGGTGCTGGCGGACCTGCTCCCGCCGGACCTGGCGGCGAGCACGGCAAGCACGCTCTCCGCGACCGTCCTGGTGGTCGACGATTCCAGTCTCGCGCGCCGGCAGATCGAGACAACGCTGGACGCGTTGGGCGTGCGCTGTATCATGGCCGGTAATGGCCTGGAGGCCCTGGAGACGCTGGAGAAGCGGAACAGCCCGGTGGATGCGTTGATCGTGGACGTAGAGATGCCGCAACTGGACGGATACACGCTGGTACGGCGGCTTCGGGAGCATCCCGTATACCGGGACTCGGCCATCCTCATGCACTCATCCCTGGAGGGCACCGCGAGCGAGGAGAAGGGCCTCGCGGCCGGGGCGGACAACGTGCTGACCAAGTTCGACGCCGAAATGCTGGCAAGCAACCTGGAACAATTGCTGGAACTCAAACGGTCGGAGCCGCAGGCCCATGGCTAGGCGGAAGAAAAAAACGCAGTCCGGCGCCGAGACTGAAAAGCCGGCCGAAGCGGAAGCCGAATCGAGGGCGACGACGAGGCCGGACGAGGCTACGGAAACTCCGCCGCCCGCCACCCCGGGCGAGACCGGCGCTGCCGGACCCGACGAAAAGCCCGCCGCTTCCGGGGACGGGGACGACGGACGCGTCCTCGACCAGGACGAAGTCGATGCGCTGCTGGCCGGAATGGACGGGGACGAGCCCGAATCCGAACAGGAGACGGTCGAGGCCGACGAAAACGGGGTGCGCCCCTACGACCTGACCAGCCAGGACCGGGCGCTGAACATCCGTCTGCCCGGCCTGGACATGCTGAACGAGCGCTTCGGCCGGCGGTTTCGCGTCAGCCTGTTCAACCTGTTGAGATGCTCGGTCGACGTAACGGTGAGACCCGCGCATCCCCAGACGTTTTCGCAATTCATGAACCGGCTGCCGGTACCGACCAGCCTCAACATCGTCAACGTCAAGCCGCTTTACGGGGCGGGTCTTTTCGTTCTCGATTCCAGGCTGGTCTTCACGCTGGTGGACTTCTACTTCGGCGGCAGCGGCCGTTTCCCCATGAAGGTGGAGGGCCGCGATTTCACCCCGACCGAGATCGGGATCGTAAAGAACGTGCTGTCCCAGGCCTTCGCTGATCTGTCCGGCGTCTGGTCGCACTTGCTCGAACTCGAGTTCCAGTACGACCGCTCCGAACAGAACCCGCGTTTCGCGAGCATCCTGACGCCCGACGAGGTCGTGATCGTGTCCACCTTCGAGATCGACCTCGAGGGCACCAACGGAACGTTCAGCATCATGCTGCCCTTCTCGCTGCTCGAGTCCGTGCGCGAGATGCTGACGACCGGCTATCAGGAGTCGCCCAGCGACCACGGCGGGAACGAGAGCCGGCTCTCGCTGGATGCGATCGAAGACGTCGAGATCAACGCGACCTGTGAGTTCGGTGTTACGGAATTGAGTGTGGGGCACCTCATGTCGATGACCCCTGGCGACATCCTGCCCATGACGCAGGAGGAAGAAGCCAGCCTCCAGATCGAGGGGATGCCGCTCATAAAGGGCCAGCCGGGGATGAAGGACGGAAACTATGCCTTCCAGGTGAGCAGAGCGATATTCGAGCCCGAGGACGGAAACGACGATGCCTGAAAAATCCCTGCGTATTCTCGTGGTCGATGACTTCCCGACCATGAGGCGTATCGTTCGCGGGTTACTCTCGGAACTCGGTTACAACGAAGTCAGCGAGGCCGAGGACGGCGAGGAAGCTCTGGCGGTATTGCAGAAGAAGCCGATTGATTTCGTCATCACCGACTGGAACATGCCAAGAATGCAGGGCATCGACATGCTCCGCGCCATTCGGGCTAACCCGAGACTCGCGCCGATTCCCGTACTCATGGTGACCGCGGAGGCCAAGCGGGAACAGATTCTGACGGCCGCCCAGGCGGGCGTAAACGGATACGTGGTAAAGCCTTTCACCGCTGTGACGTTAAAGGAGAAGATCGAACGGATATTCGAGCGGCTCGGGAAGTAGGCGCCGATCGGCCGGACCGGACGAAACGGCCACCGGACCGACGCCTCCTCCCGGTTCCGGAGGGAGTTGAGCGATGGCAGGCGACCTAGAACAGGAGCTGCTGCAGGATTTTCTCCTGGAAAGCCGCGAGATCGTCGATGAACTCGACCAGCAGCTCGTCGCCCTGGAACGGAACCCGGACGATGCCGAACTCTTGAGCGCCATTTTCCGCGGTTTCCACACCATCAAGGGTGGCGCGGGGTTCCTCGACATCGCGCCGATGGTGACGCTCTGCCACGAGGCGGAGGAGTTGTTCAACCAGCTCCGGCACGGGGACCGGCGCGTCTCCCCGGAACTGATGGACGCTTCCCTGGCGGCGCTGGACAGCGTCAAGACGATGTTCTCCACGCTGGAATCGGCGCGCGACGCCGAACCGGCGCCTCCCCGGGTCCTCAACGCCCTGCAATCACTCGTCCGGGCCCCGGCGACACAGGACCCGACACCCGGGCGGGCCGGCACGGGCGAGGCGGCCGACGAGGCCTTCGACGCACTGCTCGAAGACGCCGCCGCGCGAGAGATCGGGCCGCCCGCCTCCGCCGCCCCTGCGGGGGAAGAAGTCGACGAAGCCGAATTCGAGGCGATGCTGGACGAGCTGTACGGCCCCGGTGTCGCCCCCGGGGCGGACGCCGCATCCCCATCCCCGGAAGCCCGCGAGGACGAATCCGGGGCACCCGCGCCCAAGGCGGACGATGCATCCCCTGACGAGGAATCGGGCAGGCCCGAGCCGGCTCCGCCGGCCCGCAGGATGGCGCCGGGTGATACCACCATCCGAGTAAACGCCGGGCGCGTCGACGAGTTGATGAATCTGGTGGGAGAACTGGTGCTGGCTCGCAATCGCCTGCTCAATCTCGCCGGCTCCCAGGACAACCATGAACTGGTCAATGCCGTGTCGTCACTCGACCACATCGCCTCGAGCCTGCAGGACAACATCATGCACGTGCGCATGCAGCCGGTGCGCCGTGTCTTCTCCCGCTTCCCTCGCGTCATACGGGACCTGGCCCGCCAACTGGGCAAGGACGTCGACCTCGTCCTGGAGGGAGAAAGCACGGAGCTCGACAAGAACCTGATCGAAGAAATCGCGGACCCGCTGGTACACCTGCTTCGCAACGCCGTGGACCACGGGCTCGAGGACCCGCAGGAGCGGGCCCGGATCGGAAAGCCGAAGGCGGGCCAGGTACGGCTCTCCGCCTCGCAGGAAGGCGATCATATCCTGCTGGTCATCGAAGATGACGGCCGCGGGATCGACCCCCAAGGCCTCCGGCGCTCCGCCGTCGGAAAAGGGCTCATAGCGGAAGATGCGGCGGCGTCCCTGAGCGATTCCGAGGCCTATGACCTCATGTTCATGCCCGGCTTCTCCACGCGCAATGAGGTCTCCGACATTTCCGGCCGCGGCGTGGGCATGGACGTCGTGCGCACCCGCATCGCCGGGATGAACGGCACCGTGAAGGTGGATTCGACACCCGGTCGTGGATCGCGCTTTACCATTTCACTGCCGCTCACCCTCGCGATCCTGCCCACGATGATGGTCGGCATCAGCGGCAACCGTTACGCGCTGCCGCTCAACAATGTTCGCGAGATCGCGGACCTCGCGGCGCTGAGGCGCCACCGGGTCGAGAAACAGGACAGCATCGTCCTGCGCGGCCAGACGCTGCCGTTGATGGATCTGAGAGCCAGCCTTGGTCACGGCGCGGGGGACCCGCACCGGGGCCAGATCCTGGTGCTGATCGCGTCCAACCGTGAACTGGCCGTCGCCGTCGACGAGGTGCTCGGCCAGCAGGACGTGGTCGTCAAACCGCTGGGGCCGGAGCTCTCGGCCAGCGCCGGCATCTCGGGCTCAACGATTACCGGAGACGGCAGCGTGGCGCTCATTCTCGATCTCGACGGGCTGGTACGAAGCTTCGTGCTGGAGAAGGCGGCATGACGGCGCTTGCGGTCGTCAGCCAGAAGGGCGGGGTCGGCAAGACGACCACCGTCGTCAGCGTCGGCGCCCTGCTCGCCTCCGGGGAGGGGAGAACGCTGATGGTCGACCTGGACCCGCATGCATCGCTCACCGCCTATTTCGGCGGCGACCCGGATCACACGGACCGCGGCTCGGCGGACCTCTTCGAACGGGTCCTGGCGGGCGAGAGTCCCCGAATCCGGTCTCTCGTGCGCCCGACGCCGATCGACAATCTCCATCTGGTGCCGGCATCCACGCATCTCGCCACCATCGAACGGCGCGGGGCCGGAACTCCCGGGCTCGGCCTGGTGCTCCGACGCAGCCTCGAGACGCTGCAATCCGCCGGGGAGCACTTCGACCACGTGCTCATCGACACACCTCCGACGCTCGGAATTCTGATGGTCAACGCACTCGCCGCCTGCCAACGCGTCGTCATCCCGGTACAGACCGATTTTCTCGCCATTCGAGGCCTTGACCTGGTCGAGCGCACCCTGCAGCGGGTGCGGCGCTCGCGCGGATGGCCCCTGCCCAGTCTCGTCGTGCCGACTTTCTTCGACCGCAGGACGAAGGCGGCAAGACAGGGACTGGAGGAACTCCAGCGGCGTTATGCCGACACCCTATGGCCACACTACATCCCCGTTGACAGCGGGCTTCGCAACGCCAGTGCCGAAGGCAAGCCGTACCCCCTATACAACCGCCGGGGCCGCGCGGCGCAGGCCTATGCAAAGCTCGTCGAGGACATTTTGACGTACGAGCAGGGCCCGGCCGGGACCGTTGGCACCGAAAAACAGGAAGCCGCCAATGCCTGAGGATCGAGTCACCGCCTACCTCGAGGAACTCCTCGACCCCGAGCCCGCCGTAACGGACGGCCGGGACGAGTCCGGCCCGGCCGTGGCGCCCGCGAGTCCCGCGTATCGACTGGTGCGCCTGTGCGGGCTGAGACTGCTGCTGCCGCCGGAGTTCGCACCGGACCTGCAGACTGGCGACAGTCCCCCCGAGGGCCTCTTGCCCCTAGACCTGCGTCCCGTCATCTTTCCATCGGGCCATTCGGCGCTTCGGGAGGACGCCCGGCCGGCGTGCTGGCTCCCGCTCGCTGCACGGGGCATCGGCCTCTGGTTCGACACGGACGACGGCGACGTGGACGTCGACGACACCGCGATCGCGTGGAAGCGCGATCCCTCGACACGACCCTGGTTGCTCGGTACCGCCGCGGATCTCAAGGCGGCTGTCATCGACCCCGGGCTGCTGGCCGACTGCGCCGGCCGGCCGATCGCAGGAGAGAGTGATGGATAAGTCGTCCGAACCGCTCAACGTCCTCACGTTCCGCATCGGAGATGAGAACTACGCAGCCAATGTTCTCGACATACACGAGGTGGTCCAGACCAACGGCGACATCGTCCCCGTGCCCGGCACCCCGGATCATGTCCTGGGGGTCATGAACCTGCGCGGCAATGTCATCACCGTGCTCGACCTGCGCCAAGTGGTCGGGCTGCCCCGGGACGAGGACCAGGCCCGTCCAATCATCGTCGGACACATCGAAGGCCATACGGTCGGGCTCATGATCGACGAAGTAGCCACCGTGACCGAAATCGACCCGACCCGCATCGAACCCACGCCGGAACTCGGCCGCTCGGGGTCCAACGGCGTGGTCAGGGGGCTCATCCATCGCAATGATGCCCTGTACCTCGTGATCGAGATCTCGGCACTGCCCGTCGGCGAGAAGGAGCTCTCCCTCGCCGCGCCCTCCACAGTCTAGGGCGCGGCGCAGACCGCGCCGGATCGGCCCCGTCAGTTCGACGCCTCTACGCCGACAGGCGTCGTCGCGGCATTCCCGTGGCCTCGGCCGGGTGGCGCCACGGCCGTGCGGACGTCCGCGCCCTAAAGTCTGACGGCATCGTGCCGTTTAGGACATCGCGAGTTCGGAAATCCATGATGGAGGCCGCATGAAAAAACTCCTGACTGCACTGTTGTGCGGTTCGTTGATCGCCCTGCCGGGGGTTGCGACCGCAGGTTCCAGCCTCAAGAACCACGTTCTTCAGGCCGGAATCAAGGGCGGCGAGGCAAAAGCCTGCGGAGTGGATCCGAAACCGCTGACCGACGCGCTTCAAAAGAAGCTGTTTCACAGCCAGCTCGGCCGCGTCGAGGCCCAACAGATGAAGCAGGCGTTCAATTACGCATTCAACCTCGGCATCCAGCGCCAGCTCAAACACGGGAAGCAGGGATGTGACGATGCGGCGGCAATGCTCAAGAAGGCGATGAAGACGCTCAAGGCCGGCTGAGCCGGACTCTCCACCCCGCTGACGCGGTTGTGAGTCAACGCGGCCGGGCGTCGGCGACTACCGCAAACGCCGACTAAGACGACCCGGGCAGGACAAGCGTGCCGATCAGCGATCGGACCTGCCCGAGACTTCCGAGCGACGGCGCGCCGCCGCCTCGTCCTGCCGCGAGCGGCGCAACTTCTCGACCAGCGTCGTTCTCCGCACTCCCAGCAGACGCGCCGCCTCCGCGACGACTCCGTCCGCCTCATCCATGGCCACGTCGATCAATTCCGCCTCGACCCCGTTCAGGTACTCCTTGAGGGAGAAGCCCTCGCCGAGATCGCAGGGCAGGGGTGCGAATTCCGGTCGACCCGGCTCGGCGTCTCCCTCGCCCGCCAACGGACCGCGCATGTCCGGAGGCAGATCGTCCGGGCCGACGGATTCACCCGGGTGCAAGACGCTCAATCGTTCCACGACGTTGAAGAGCTGGCGGACATTGCCAGGCCACTGATAGCGGCGCATCAACGTCCGCGTCGCCGCCGGCAGGTGCGGAGGGACGAGCCCCCGCGCGGCGAGGGCCGACGAGATGGAGTCGATCAACACGTTCAGATCTTCCGGGCGTTCGCGCAACGGCGGAACGGTGATCGTGACGACGTTGAGCCGGTAGAACAGATCCGCGCGGAAACGGCCCTCCGCAATCGCACTGTCCAGATCCTGATTGGTCGCCGCAATGATGCGGGCATCGACCGGTATGGGCCCCGCCTGGCTACCGAGCCGCTCGAACTGCCGCTCCTCGAGGACGCGGAGCAGCTTGACCTGCATCTCGGGACTCATCTCACCGATCTCGTCGAGCATCAACGTGCCCGACGACGCGCGTTCGAAACAACCCTTGCGGCGGCTGACCGCGCCCGTGAAGGCACCGCGTTCGTGCCCGAACAATTCCGATGCCAGGAGTTCCGGGGGGATGGCCCCGCAGTTCACGGCGACCCAGGGTTTGTCGGCACGGCGGGAGAGCCCGTGAATGGCGCGGGCCACGGTCTCCTTGCCGGCACCCGACTCACCGCGCAGCAGCACGGTGCTGTCAACGCGTGCCGCCTTTTCCACGATCGCTCGGAGCCGCTCAGCTACCGCACTCTCTCCGAAAAGGCCGGGTGTGCTTTCCTCGTCTCTGAGGGCCCCCTCTTTCGACGTCCTGTCGAGCCCCAAGTCCGCGCCTTACCATGCGACTGGTTCGCTGGCACTATAGCAGATTGCCTGCCGCGGCCGGGGTGCAAACAGCGCGCCCGTTGGCGCACGGATCAGAATCCGCGTTCGCGGCGCCGAATCTCCCTCTCTCGCTGGCGAATGAAGGTGGAAATGGTCTGTTCCTGACCCAGCCCCAGGCGCGTGAATTGCACGCCCACGATGTAGTGTCCGCCCTGCTCCCTTCGTGTGCGTCGCAGGCTGACCAACCTCCCCTTGCAGCGGATTTCACGGCTTCCGGGTAGCGTAAAGCGAATCGCGTCGAGTGTGACGCCAGCCGAAGGCAGTTCATCGTCCGAGTCGGGCGGGCGGACCAGCCGCCCGCCCAGTCCGCCGAGACTGATGTCGGCCATGCGCGCCTTCAGCACGGCTCCATCGGGCAGCGTGAGTTCGCAGATCGACTCCGGCTTCGGCGGCAGCTCCACCCGATAATAGGCGCGCCGCTGCAGTACCCACAGGTGACCGTCGTAGGCAAAGCGCCAAGCTGCACCGCCGCGCCAGGTGACGCCCTCGGTGACCTCACCGCGCAATCCCACGTAAACACCGCCGTCACGACCGATCAACCGGAACCGGCCGCCGGGCGTTTCCGGGATCGCGCCGTCTTCCCGCCGGAAGGGGTCCAGGAACACTGCCGGGCCCGCTGCGTCTTCGCCCAGGATAACGGTCACGTGCACCGCGCCGCCGCCGGTGTCGTCGCCCCGGTCCGGCTCCACGCTCAAGACGCGCGCGGCATCGATCAGGTGCCGGATGCGGACACGGGCCATGTCGGGATTCCTGACCCGGAACCGTTCGGCGAACAACTGCTTCAGGAACTGTTGCTCCGCACTCATCCGCGGGCCCGACCGCCGTGTCCCGGCATCAGGGGGCCCCCGCGCTGAAGTCGGACGGATTCAATCCCAGAGCACCGCGGTGCGACCCGCGCTTGGCCAGAATCACCACGTCCACGCGACGGTTCTTCGCCCGGCCGGCAGCAGTCGCATTCGTGGCCACCGGATGGTATTTGCCGTAACCGGATGCGGCCATGCGGCCCGGGCCCACGCCCAACACCTGAAAGAGCCTCACCACCGTGACGGCCCGCGCGACGCTGAGGCTCCAGTTGTTGGGGAACCGCTCCGTATGGATCGGGCGCGGATCGGTGTAGCCCTGCACCTCGACCCGGTAGGGAATGGTCTGCAGGATCAATCCCAGTCGCGAGAGGATCGGCACCGCCTGGGCGGTCATGACGTCGCTGCCACTCGGGAAGAGCAGATCCGAGTTGAGCCGCACGACGACGCCGCGGGGCGTCCGCCTGACCTTGACCTTGCCGCTGGCGATGAGCGAAGACAGTGAGCGCCGGATGCTCTCCATGACCGGCTCGAGACTCGCACTGCCCTGGAACGACATGGGCTTCGATATGACGCGCGGCACTTGCGGTGCCACGTGCACCGGATGCACCGGCGGCTTCAGGGCCGAATGCTTGGACAGCCGGATCGGATGCGCCGACGTGGGCGCATGCGTGAACACGTTCAGCAATGTCTGACTCAAAACGCGGTATTTGCCCTCGTTGACGCTTGATATCGCATACATGACGACGAAAAAGGCTACCAGAAGCGTCATGAAGTCGCTATACGAAATCAGCCAGCGCTCGAGATTTTCCGGCTCTTCCGCCTTCTTGTTGCGTCTCAGTCCCATACCGCTCCTCGGTCTTTCCCGTCAGTGCGCGAGATAGCCCCGGAGACGTGACTCGATCAATCGCGGATGGTCGCCATTGGCGATGGCCAACAGCCCCTCGATGATCAACTCGTGGTAGAGCCCCCGCTCGCTGGCGAGGTCCTTGAGCTTGTTCGCGAGCGGCAGAAATATGACGTTCGCCGAGCCCACGCCGTATACGGTGGCCACGAATGCCGTCGCGATGCCGTCGCCCAACTTGGAGGGGTCCGCCAGGTGGGCCATGACGTGAATAAGGCCGAGCACGGCGCCCAGGATGCCGATCGTAGGCGCGTAGCCACCGGCGGACTCGTATACCTTCGCGGCTCCGTGGCTTACGCGCTCCCGCGACTCGAGCTCCACCACCAGGCTGTTTCGGAGCGTCTCCGGTTCCGAACCGTCCACGAGCATCTGCAGCCCCTTCTCGACGAAGGGATCCGAGGCATTTTCGATCGCCGGTTCCAGCGAGAGCAGTCCGCCCTTGCGAGCCATGTCGGCCCACTCCATCAGTTGCTGGATCGCCTCCTCGTGATCGAACTTGGGCGGCAGGATGGCCCACCGCGCCATCGTCAGCGCCTTGAGGAAGATCTTGAACCGGTACTGGATCATCACGGCACCGGTCGTACCGCCGATGACGATGAGAAACGCCGTCAACTGGACAATCGAGGCGAGATTCCCGCCCTCGATCAGCATGCCGGCGAGAATCCCTCCGAAGGCGACCAGCAGGCCCAGTATCGTCAAGACATCCAAAGCGCGGTCCTTTCTGCAGACGGCCCGTTAACCCCCGTTACGGCACCGGAGTCAGGTTACTTGAGGTGTTTCGGGCCGGTCCCAGTCTGCAAGGTGCGCGCGCAGGCGCAACGAGGCCTGGCGCAGGATCTGGCTGATGCGCGACTCGCTCACGCCCAGCACGGCCCCTATTTCCTTCAGGTTGAATTCCTCGTGGTAATAGAGTGTGAGCACCAGGCGCTCGCGCTCCGGCAGCTCTTCGACGGCCGCCGCCAGCGCATCGACGAACTCGGCCTGCTCGAGCCATTCGAGGGGCCGCGTCCCGTTCTGCCGCCGGTCGTCGGCCGGCGTCTCGGAATCGCCGCGGAGATCTTCCAGGTGCACGATCTGGGCGGCGGCGCCGTCGCGCAATACGGTGTGATACTGCTCGAGACTGCAACCGAGCTGCTCCGCGACTTCACGCTCGCTCGGCGGCCGGCCCAGCGCCTGCTCCATTTCCGCCAACGCCTCCTGCGCCCGACGCAGGCGGGCACGTGAGCGCCGCGGCAAGGGGTCGAATCCGCGCAGCGTGTCGAGCATGGCGCCGCGTATCCGGACGCTTGCATAGTGCTCGAAGCGGGCCTCGCCGTCGGGATCGGAAATCTTCGCCAGCGCGTCCAGAAGACCGAGGAAACCGGCCTGAATCAGGTCATCCACATCCACCGACGGCGGCAAGCGGGCCTGGAGGTGGTACGCAAGCCGCCTGACGAGCGGGATATAGCGCTCGACGACACTGCCGTCGGCCGGCTCCTGGTAGGGGCTGGCGATCATCTCACGCGCTCTCCCCGCCCGCCAGGCGTTTCGGTGCGGGCACCGTCCACCCGTCGAAGAGGGACCGGGCGATCCGGCCGATCGCCGCCGCGGACGGCGAGGTCGGCGCGTGGTCCAGCAGCGGCGCGCGTGCCCGGGCCGCCCGCGTCATGGCCGGATCGTTTGGAATCGCACCGAGATAGCCGAGCGACACGTCGAGGAAGCGGTCGCTGGTCTCGGCGAAGTGCCGGTACAGCGATCGCCCGGCACCCTCGCCGCTGACCCGGTTGCTGATGGCCTCGAACCGCGAGCGGTGATGCTCGCGCGACAACACCTTGACGAGGCCATAGGCGTCGGTGAGCGCCGCCGGCTCGTTCATGAGCACCAGCAGGATGCGCTCGGCCGCGAGGGAAAAGGTCAGGGCCTGCGGGCTGATGCCGGCCGGCGTGTCCACGACGAGGAAATCGTAGTCCTCCGCCATTTCCCGTACCGCCCCCACGAGACCCGCGCGCTCGCCGCCGGCCAGCCCCGCCATGGCTGCGACGCCGCTCGCGGCGGGCACGACCCCCAGTCCGTGCGGTCCCGGCGTGACGACTTCGTCGGCGGAGCACTCGCCGCGCAGGAGGTGCCCCAGGTTGTAGCGGGGCTCCAGCCCCAGCATGATGTCCACGTTGCCGAGACCGAGGTCGGCATCGAGCAGCAGGACGCGCTGCCCCGCCCGGCACAGGCCCAGTGCCAGGTTCAACGCAATCGTCGTCTTGCCCACGCCGCCCTTGCCGCCGGCGACGGCCACTGCGCGGCATCGACTTCCGTCCATCCCGGCCGCCATGTCAGGACTCCCCGCCGAGCATGGCCACGACGCGCAGCCTCTTGTTGTCCGGTATCTCGTCATAGGACAGCACGCGCAGCCTGCGTGCCGCGCGCGTCACGATGCGCGCCAGCAACGGACGCAACGGCCGGCTGGTAACCACGACGGCCGGCAGCCCGCCGGACTCGAGCGAATGCATCACGCGGCGCGCGTCCCCCAGGAGGCGCTCCGCCAGCCCCGGCTCCAGCGCCGGTTCTCCCGTGTTCTCGGCAACTTCCATTTGATCTCCCAACAGCCTCTCCATGTCAGGCGCCAGCGCCGCGACGCCAAGCTCAGGCGTATTACCGTACAGGCCCTGCACGATGAACGGACCGAGCCGGCGCCGCACCGACTCGGCGAGCAGGACCGGATCCTGCGTGTTGTTCGCTTCCACGAGCAGCGTCTCCGCGATGGTGCGCATGTCGCGCACGGGCACGCCCTCTTCCAGCAGCCGCCGCAACACCGACAGCACGACCACCGTCGGGAGCTTCTTGCCCAGCTCCTCGACGAGTTTCGGCGTGCGCTCGCGCAGCCGCTCGAGCAGTGCGTCCACCTCCGGCTGCCCCAGCAGCTCGTCGCCCTGCTCCTCGAAGACCTGCCCCAGGTGCGTGGCGACGACGGTCGCGGCGTCGACGACCGTATAGCCCCCCGCTTGCGCCTGTTCGCGCTCCTCGGGGTCGATCCACACGGCTCGCAGGCCGAAGGCCGGATCGCGGGTCTCGGCGCCCGCGAGTTCCGCCGTGGCCCCGCCGGGATCGATGGCGAGCAGCAGGTCCGGGAAGATCTCCCCGGAGGCGGCTTCGACGTCCTTGAGCAGCACGCGGTAGCCGTTGGGGCGTAACTCTAGGTTGTCGCGCACGTGTACCGGCGGGATGAGGAAGCCCAGTTCCCGCGCATACTTGCGACGCGTGGCGCGGATGCGGGCCAGCAGGTCGCCCTTCTGCTGTTCGTCGACCATCGGGATCAGCCGGTAGCCGACCTCGAGGCTGAGGGGGTCGACCGGCTCGATGTCGGCCCAGGTCACCTCGTCGCTATCCTGCGCGGAGGCGGCCTCCTCGGCGGCCGCCGCGTCAGGTTCGACCTCTGCGGCTTGCGCCCTGCGCGTGCGCCGCCACGCGTAATAACCGAGCACCGCACCAATGCCCAGGAACGGCAGATGCGGCATGCCGGGAATGATCCCCAGCGCCAGGAGGATCGCGGCGACGACCGCGATGACGCCCGGCCGGCGCAGCAGTTGTCCGAGCACCTGGCGGCTCAGGTCGGTGTCCTCGTGGCTCACGCGGCTGACCACGATGCCGGCCGCCGTGGAGATCACCAGCGCCGGGATCTGCGCCACGATTCCGTCGCCGATCGTCAGCAGCGTGTACCGGCTCGCCGCCGCACCGGGGCTCATGTGGTGCTGGACGATGCCGATCACAAGCCCGCCGATGATGTTGATCACCAGGATCAGGATCGCCGCGACGGCGTCCCCGCGCACGAACTTGCTGGCGCCGTCCATGGCCCCGAAGAAATCGGCTTCGAGAGCCACTTCCTGGCGACGCTTGCGGGCCCCGTCCTCGCCGATGAGCCCGGCGTTGAGATCCGCATCGATCGCCATCTGCTTGCCCGGCATCGCGTCGAGCGTGAAGCGCGCGCCCACCTCCGCGATACGGGTGGCGCCCTTGGTGATGACGACGAAGTTGATGATGATGAAGATGGCGAACACCACCAGCCCCACCGTGTAACTGCCGCCCACCACGAAGTGCCCGAACGACTCGATCACGTGCCCGGCCGCGTACGGACCGCTATAGCCGTGCAGCAGAATCACGCGCGTGGAGGCCACGTTCAGGGCCAGCCGCAGCAACGTGGCGACGAGCAGCACGCTCGGGAACGACGAGAAGTCCAGGACCCGCGAGGTGTAGAGCCCCGCCAGCATCACCACCAGGGAGAGGCAGATGTTGAACGTGAACAGCAGATCCAGGGCGAAGGGCGGCAGCGGCACGACCATCATCCCCAGCACGAGGATAATCAGCATCGGCGCCGCGGCCCCCTGCAGGTTGCCCGACAAACGCCGCAACATCGAGGCGCCGCTCATGCGCCCGCCTCCCCGGCCAGCTCGGCGGGCACCTCGACTTCGGGCGGCGGCGCCGAATCGTCACCGGCCTTGAGCCGGTAAACGTAGGCCAGGACCTGCGCGATCGCCTGGTACAGCGCGGAAGGCACCTCCGCCTCGAGCGGGACGTGCCGGTACAACGCCCGGGCGAGTCGCGGGGACTCCAGCGTCGGCACACCGGCTCCGCCGGCCACGTCGCGTATGCGCTGCGCAACCGCGTCCACGCCCTTTGCGACGACCACCGGCGCACCGCGCCGGTCGGGGTCGTAACGCAGGGCGACGGCGAAATGCGTGGGGTTGGTAACCACGACGTCGGACTCCGGGACCGCAGCCATCATCCGGCGGCGCGCCTTTTCCTGCTGCAGCTGGCGAATACGGCGCCTGACGTCCGGATGACCCTCGGTCTCCTTCGACTCGTCCTTGACTTCCTGGTGCGTCATCTTCAGCTGTTTGGCGTGCTGGCGAATCTGGAACGGCAGATCGAAGACCAGGATCAGAATCGTGGTGGCCGCGAGGAAGAGGAAGAAATGCGCGAACAGGACGCCGACTTGCGAGATCGCCTGATACGCAGGCACGCGCGGCAGCGTGACCAGGCGCCACCGGTCGATCCATAGCCACAGTCCCGAGGCCGCAGCTACCACGACGGCCTTGATCACCGCCTTGACCAGTTCGCCGCCGCCCTGGCTCGAGAGCACCTTCTTGAGACCCTTGGCGGGATTGATACGGTTCCAGTCCGGCTGGACCGGGGTGAGCGAGATATTCCAGCCGCCCACGGCCACGCCCCCAAGCAGGGCGCACACGGTTACCGCCACCAGCAAGGGCACCAGAGCGCCCGCGGCGATCGTGCACAACTGCAGGAAGTGGTGCAGCATTGCCGCGCTGTGGAACTCCACACCGGTGCGCGGGGACAGTCCCGAGATCATCACGTCGGAGACGCGCGAGTAAAGCTTCGCGCCGGTCGCGACAAACAACACCGACCCGCCCAGGAGCACGGCCGTCGAGGACAGCTCCCGGGAACGCGGAACCTGCCCCTTTTCCCGGGCCTTGCGCTTGCGATGCTCGGTTGCCGGGAGATTTCTCTCCTGTCCCTGGTCATCGGCCATGCGGCAGCTCCATCAGTGCGTGGCCACCAGACCGCCCGTGAAATGCAGCGCCAGCTCGAAGGTGTGCAGCATTGCACGCCCGATGACGGGGGCCGCGAAATACATGCCGCCGAACCCCAGCAGCAGCAAGACCGGAAAGCCCACCACGAAGATGTTGAGCTGCGGGGCGATCTTCGCCAGCACGCCGAGGGCCAGGTTGCCCAACACGAGCACGGCCATGACCGGCAGTGCCATGGCCAGCCCCAGCAGGAACAGCTCCCCGCCCCAGCGCGCCGCCGTGTGCCAGCTCTGGGCCCCGAAGTGCCAGAGAAGCCCCGGCGGCGCAACGCTGAAGCTCTTCGCCAGCGCGGCGATGAGGATGAGGTGCCCATTGACCGCCAGAAATATGAGAGCCCCGAACAGCCCCAGGAAGCTGGACAGCGTCGGGACCTTGACCCCGTGCTGCGGATCGAACAGCGTTGCCATGCCCAGTCCCATTTCCAGACCGATCACGGCGCCGGCGAAGTTCACCGCGGCGAACGCCACCCGGGCGCCGATCCCCAGCAACAAGCCCACGGCAACCTGCTGCAACGAGACGATCAGCAGCCCGGCCCAGGAATCGAGTGCCGCCGCAGGCGTCGGGGGCACGAGCGGCTGCAGCAGGATCGCGATGAAGAGCGCGAGACCGAGCCGCACCCGCCGCGGCACCTCCAGCGAACTGAAGACCGGCGCCGACTGGAACAGCGCCAGCGCCCGCACCAGCGGCCACCACAAGGCGGCCGCCCAGGCCGCGAGGTGCTGGGTATCGAAAGGGATCATCCACCGATCAATCCCGGAATGCTGTGCACGAGCCGCACGGTGAAGTCCATCAACGTATTCAACATCCAGGAACCGGCGAACAACAGCACCCCGCCCATCACCACGATCTTCGGGACAAAGGACAGCGTCATCTCATTGATCTGCGTCGCAGCCTGCAGGATGCTGATGAGCAGCCCCGCCGCGAGCCCCGCCAGCAAAACGGGCGCGGCAATCAGCATCGTCACCCAAAGCGCGTGCTGGCCGACTGTCATGATGTCGCTGATAGTCATGGATGCTGGAAACTCCCGACGAGCGAGCCTATGGTCAGCGCCCACCCGTTCACCAGAACGAAAAGCATGAGCTTGAACGGCAACGAAATCGTCACCGGCGACAGCATCATCATCCCCAGCGACATGAGCACCGCCGCGACGACCATGTCGATGATCAAGAACGGGATGAAGAGCAGAAAGCCGATCTGGAAGGCCGTCTTGAGCTCGGATGTAATGAACGCCGGAATCAGGACCGTGAAGGGAACGCTCTTGGCGTCCTTCAGGTGCTTCTTCCGATCGAGGTGCATGAACAGCCGCAAGTCGTCACGCCGCGTCTGGTGCAACATGAAATGACGCATCGGCGACTGTGCGCGGTGCAGTGCCCCGGTAATCTTGATCTTGTTGGCGAGCAGCGGCTGCAGGGCCTTGGAATTCACCTGGCTCAGCGTCGGGGCCATGACGAAGAGCGTGAGGAAGAGCGACAGGCCGATGAGAATCTGGTTGCTCGGCACCTGGATGGTGCCCAGGGCCTGGCGCAGGAGCGCCAGCACGATGACGATCCGTGTAAATGCGGACATCATCAGCACCGCGGCCGGCAGGAACACCAGCGCGGTCATCAGCAACAGTGTCTGGATCGAGAGGCTGTAGGTGTGTCCACCGCCGCTGGCGGGCGACGAGACGACGAGCGGAACGGTGTTGGCGGCGCGCGCGGCGGCGCTAGTCCCGAGGAGGATCGCCCCCGTCGTCAACGTCCGCCAGATCGTCCCTGTCCGCATGCCGGTCGTCCCGCTCCTTGTCCAGGCTCCGGCGCAACCGTTCCACGAAACTGCCTGCGCTCGCGGCGGGGACGGTTTCGTCGCCGGCGTCGTCGAAGCGGGCCACCAGTTCCACCCGCTGAGCACTGACGCCGATGAGCAGTTGTGCCTCTCGAACCTGTACCAGCAAGAGCCGTGCCCGATTGCCCACGGAGAGGCTTGATAGCACCCGGAGCTGGCCGCGCGGGGCCCGGAACCCGGCCCCGCCGAAACGCTTCAGGAGCCATAAACCGCCCACGATGACGGCCAGGACGACGATCAGGCCGCCGAATACGCGCACCATCTGCATCGCCGACACGCCTGCGTCCGCAGCCCCGGAGGGAGCCGCGAAGGCGCACGCCGGAAGGAGGGCAAGGCCGAGAGCGACAGAATACTGACGCCATGCCTGCCGGACCGTCGGCCGCCTGACGGGTGCCGTCGAGACACCGTCGGAAGCCGTGACGCGGCCGGCACTCACGGTCATCAGGACACCGTCTTGAGACGCTCGGCGCGGTCGACGATATCCAGGAGCCGGATGCCGAACTTGTCGTTGACCACCACGACTTCACCGCGCGCCACCAGACACCCGTTCACGCGCAGGTCCAGCGGGTCGCCCGCGGGCCGATCCACGCCGATGACCGAGCCGCGCGAGAGTTTGAGCAGGTCCGCGATACGGATCCGCGTCCGGCCGAGCTCGACCGAACACGTCACCGGAATTTCCATGACCAACGACAGGTTACGGGGATCGGCATTGCCCTCGCCCGATTCCGGCAATTCCTCGAACTCGGCGGCTGGCGCCTCGCCCGCCTCCGCGGCCTCCGGCGGTTGCGCCTGCGCCGCCTGTTCGGGCGCGGCGCCCTCGCCTTCGGTCTCCGCGGCGGATTCGTCCGGCCGGGAAGCGGGCGCCTGGTCCTCGTCCTTGGCCTTTTTCGTGGACGTCTTCTTCCGGCGGGTCGTCATAAGGCCTCCGTCTTGCGAACGTTCATGGCAACGGGCCCAGCTTACTGCACCACGAAGGCGGTGAAGTAGACGCCCAGTATCGGCCCCTCGGCTCGAGCCGCGCCCATAATCGACGCCGGGTTCCGTGCGGAGACCGGCTCGGGGGCCGAGGCCGCGGAGGCGGCTCCGCTGCCGCTTGCAGGCAGGCCGGAGGAATCCTTCCTGGAATTCAGCACGCGATTGACCGCCTGCAGGATTTCGGCCCGCAACATCGTTCGCCCGTGGGCTCCGACGACGTCCGATACGTGCTGCTCCGCAAGTATGTTGAGAACCGCGTCGCGGATCTCGGGCAATCGATTGTTCACTTCAGCCTGCGCCTTGGGGACACGGGTCTTGAGCTTGACCGTGACCTGTATATAGTGCAGCGAGCCTCCGGACAGGTTGCTCACGAAAGGCTGCAGGCTGATAAACCGGACGGGCGGGGGCGGGGCCGGCTTGTGAGAGGTCTTGCTCCCGCCGGTCAGAAACACATATCCGCCGCCGGCCCCGCCGGCGACGATCAGACCCGCAATCCCCAGCCACAGCCAAAGGCGCTTCTTTTTCGGTTGCGCCGCGTCCTGTTCGTCCTTGTCCGCCATGCTGCTTCCCTGATCCTCCGTGGGCGATCACACGTAAACACTCAAGTTCCGCAGAGCCGGCTGGCTCGCGCGGGGTCCGGCGTCGTGACGAGCCAAGGGTAACTCGCCGTCCTCCGGGAGCGCCGCCGGGCCGGGCCGGTGCCGGCCCCCGGGGCGCTGATCGAAGGGCTGCTGGCGCCCCTGATCGGCCACGAAGCTGCCGGAGAGCGACACGCCCTGCTGGGCAAGCGCCTGGCGCAACGCTGGCATGCCCGCTTCCAGGGCCTGCCGGACATCGGCATTGGCTGACACGAACCACGCGCTGACGTTGTTCTGGTGCGCATTGAGATGCACCTGCACCGTGCCCAGTTGCGGCGGGTCCAGATGGAGCACGGCGTTCTGGTTGCCGTGGTTGATCATCACGCCCAGGTGCTTGCCCAGAGCATCGCCGAATTGTTGCGCGCCCGCCTGCGGTCGCAGCCGTGCCGGACCTTGCGTTGTCGGCGTAGCGCCGTGCGTGGCCACGGTGGCAATACTGCCGCCATTCCACACTGCGCCCGTGGACCCGTCCGCGCCGTGGTGGTGGAGGGCATGCACGGGGGCGGACGCCGATGCGTGATGGGGGGCCGGCGACGCCTCCGCCGCCGCGTTGCCGGCGTCGCGGGCCTGTCCGGCGACGCTCGCGAGGCTCTGGATTGCACGCCGCATTCCTGCGGCCTGGGCGGCCGATTCCGAACCGCCGGCATGCACCAGCGTCGTCCCCCCGGCCGGGCCAGCGTGCCCCGGCTCATGGGCCGCACTCGATGCGTCTGGAGCACCCTTGGCGGTGCGGCCCGACGCTCGGGCGCCCGAGCTGGCGGCAGCGAAGAACGCCTCGGGCACGAGCCGGACGTATTGCGAGTTCGCCGCGCCTTGCGAAGCGGCGTTTCCGTTACTGGCGTGTGCTTGCCCGACGGTGCGGGCCTGCTGCGACGGGCTATTGGCCGCGGACGATGAGGCCACGTGCGCCGCATCTCCGTGATTTGCGGCGGGTCCGCTCCTCTCCGCATGCGCGTGTCTGAGAACGGCCTGCTCCAGGAGATGCAATTCCGCCCGGGCGCTCGTGTGCACCGCGCCCCCGGACCCCGCCTTGCCGCCGGACCCCGCGGCGGATGCACCCGTCTTCTCGTGATCCGCCCGGCCACCGGTCACATTGCCCTGCCGTGTCGCCAATGCCGCCCGGGCCGCCTTGACGATGGCGGCCATCGACAGCGGCTGCCCGTGGAGTAGCGCCTGCGCGGACTTGCCGTGCAGCGGCTGCCCCGTGGTGCCCGCGAGCTGTGCGATGAGCGCCGCCAGGGGTGCGGACAGCGCGTCTGCCGCGCCGTGCGCCGCACGCGCCCGCGCATCCGCGTGCGGCAAGGTCTTGCCGCCCGGACGGCCGCTTCCTGCCGCTTGCGAACCCTTCCCGAGTACCTCGGCGACGAGGCGGGCGAACTTCGGACCGTCCCCGGCGCCGCCGACCGCCGCGGCGTTTCCGCGCGCGGTGGTGGCCGCCGGCTCTTTGCCGGCGGCCACCTGCAGCATCGGGGACGTGGGGGTGCTCATCCGTGCTCCTACGCCATTTCCGGCGCATGCTCGCGCGCGCGGCGCGCGAGTTCATCCATCTGGCGCTGCATGCGCCGCAGGGCCACGCACTGCTCCTCGGTCTCGATTCGCACCTGCAGCGTCTCGTAGGCCAGCTTGCGGCGCCGGGCCGACAACCAGCGCTCCTGCAGCTCCGACAGGCGGTTGTCGTGCTCGTGAAGGGCTTCCCGCTGAAGCCGCACGGCGCGCCCGAGCTGTCCCATGAAACGGTGATAATTGCGGTAGTCGCCCGCACTGATTCCGGCCTGCATACTGTCGCTCAGGCGCTCGCCGTATTCCTCGGCGTAGCGCTGCAGCAGGGAGAGCTTCTCGTTCAGCTCGTCGGCCTGGCGCCGTGCCTCGGCCAATTGGGCGCCGATTATGCGGATGCGGCGCTCCGACCACGCCACGAGCCGCTCCATCGTTGCCTTACGGGCCACCATCGCCGTCTCCTTCCGTTGCGACTTCCTCGGCCGGCTCGAACAGCGCGAGCAGTTGCCGGCCGGCCTCCTCCATGGAGACAGCAAGATCCATGCCTTGCATGAGGAAGCGCTCCAGATCGCGGTGCCGGTCCAGGGCTTCGTCCACGAGCGGATCCGAACCCCGCACGTAGGCACCGACGTTGACGAGGTCGCGGTTGTCCCGGTATGCGGAGACAAGTTGCTTGAAACGCTGCATCGCCGCGTAGTGCCGACCCGCGACCAGCGTGGGCATGACCCGGCTGATGGAGGCGCCGACGTCGACGGCCGGGTATTGCCCGGCCTCGGCGAGCCGGCGCGAGAGCACGATCTGGCCGTCGAGGATGGCCCGCGCGGCGTCGCCGACGGGGTCGGCCTCCTCGTCCGCCTCCAGCAATACGGTATAGAACGCTGTGATGCTGCCCGAGCCCGCGGGACCGTTGCCGGCCCGTTCCACCAGTTCGGTGAGGCGGGCAAACACCGAGGGCGGATACCCGCGCGTCGCCGGCGGCTCCCCGATCGCCAGTCCCAGTTCGCGCTGCGCCAGCGCGAAGCGGGTGACCGAATCCATGAGCAGCAACACCTTGCGGCCGCGGTCGCGGAAGTATTCCGCCAGCGTGGTGGCGAGCATGGCGCCGCGCACCCGTTGCAACGCCGGCACGTCCGCCGGCGCAGCGACCACCACGGCCCGCTCCAGTCCCGCGGCACCGAGAATCCGCTCGATGAACTCCTTCACCTCGCGGCCGCGCTCGCCGATCAGACCCACCACGATCACATCGGCCGCGGTGAAGCGGGCCATCATCCCCAGCAGAACGCTCTTCCCCACGCCGCTACCGGCGACCAGACCGAGCCGCTGCCCCTCGCCCAGGGTGAACAACCCGTTGATCGCGCGCACCCCCACGTCGAGCGGCGCCTCGACCGGCGCGCGCTGAAGCGGGTTGAGCGGGCGCCCTGCCAGCGGATAGACGGCGTCGGTCTTGAGCGGGCCCTTGCCGTCGACGGGATGACCGTTTCCGTCCACGACCCGGCCCAGGACGCCTTCGCCCACAGCGACACCGGCGCCCCGACCCATCGGGATCACCCGCGCGCCGGGCGAGAGGCCCTGCACGCTGCCCGACGTCATGAGCTGGACCCGGCCGCCGGAGAACCCCACCACCTCGGCGTCGACGTGCCAGCCGTTCTCGGTCTCGATCAAGCAGCGCTGGCCGATGCTGGCCGTGAACCCGTCCGCCTCGAGCACCAGTCCCACGATGCGAACCAGCCGGCCGGAGCGCACGACGACCGGCGGATCGACGTCGTCGAGACGGCGCCGCAGGCCGTTCATGTAGTCCCGGACGCTGCGGGTCTCGCCGGTCACTGGATCAGGTCCTCGTCGAACAGCACGGCCAGCACCTGCCGCCAGCGCCGCTCCACGCGGGCATCTACCTGCGCCGCGGCGTCCTCTTCACGGTCACGCCACCGCCGCTCCGGCCGGACCGGCGGCGATTCGGTAACCTCGAGCACGCAGCCGCCCGGAGACAGGCCCGGGTCGGCCTCCAGCTCCATCCCCTCGGGAACCACCTCGTCACCCGCAGATGCGATGAGATCCCGGTCCGCCGGGTTCAGCCGCAAGCGCAAGGGGCCGCGCGGAACGGGCACACGCTTCAGGCACTCGCGCATCGCCGCCAGCAACGGCTCCGGGCCGAGACTCAATTCGTGCAGCACCACGCGGCGCGAAACTTCCAGCGCCAGGGCCACAAGCGCCTGTTCCGTCTCGGCGTCCAGTTCCGCTTGCGGGGCGGCTGCGTTCTCCAGGACGGCGCGCAGGCGGCCGGCGGCCTCGGCAAGCGCTGCCTGCCCGGCCTCGACGCCCTCCGCATACCCGGCGTCGTATCCCGCGCGACGCGCTTCTTCCTCGACGCGCGGGTCCACGGGCCGGGTGTCCGGCGCGGGTTCCGACCCCGCAGGTCCCGCCGCCCCGGGCGCCGTCTCCGCCTCGGGAGAGGTCCCGGCGCCGGCGCGTTCCTCGTCGTCCGCCAGGGACGGCGGTTCCCATGGCCGCGCGGATGCGTTGCTCACCACCGGCTCCCCGCCATCAGATCATCTCCTCCGCACCGCCCGAACTGAGGATGATCTGGCCCTGCTCGGCCAGGTTCCGGGCGATGCGCAACACCTCCTTCTGGGCCGACTCGACCTCGCTCACGCGCACGGGGCCGCGGGCCTCGAGGTCGTCCTTGAGAATCTCCGCGGCGCGCTGCGACATGTTGCGGAAAATCTTGTCGCGCAGCTCCTCGTTGGCGCCCTTGATCGCGAGCAGCAACGTCCCCGACTCCACCTCGCGCAGCAGCAGCTGCAGCCCGCGGTCCTCCAGCTCGACCAGGTCGGCAAAGACGAACATCAGGTCCTCGATCTTTTCCGCCAAGTCGGGCTGCTCCTCCTTGAGTTCATCCAGGATTTTCTCGGTACGGGTGGCATCGACGCGGTTGAGCATTTCGGCGGCCGATTCCACCCCGCCGAAGGAATCCAGGTTCATGGAGTCCTGGTCCGCCGTGAACTGTTCGTTGAGCGCTTCGGACAGCTCGCGCAAGGCCCCCGGCTGGACGCGCCCGATCGTCGCCACGCGTTGCAGCGCCTCCAGCGCGAGCGGCTCGGGCAGCAATTCCACGACCTCGGCCGCCTGATCGCTGTCCAACAGCGACAGCACCATGCTGACGACCTGCGGGTGCTCGTTGCGCATCAGCTCCGAGATCGAGCGCGCATCCATCCAGCGCAGGTTCGACAGTCCGGGACCGGCATTGTCCAGCGCCCCGGACTCGCTGGGAATGATCCGGGCCAACATGGCCTCGCCCTGTCGCTTGCCCAGCGCTTCGGTCAACACGTTGCGCAGGTACGACGGCGAGCCCGCGACGGCGCCGGACTTCATCTCGTCGTGGAATTGCTGCAACGCGTCGTGGACCGCGCTGCGCGGGACCGAGTTCATCTCCGCCATGGTCTGGCTGAGCGTGCGCACTTCACGCACATCGAGGTGCTTGAGCACCTTTGCCGCGCGTTCCTCTCCGATCGCGAGCAGCAGCGTGGCGCTGCGCATCCGCCCGCCCTTCGCCGAATTGCCGTCAGCCGCCATCGCTCATCCAGCTCCTGATGATCTTCGCCACCGCGGCCGGGTCGTCCTCGACGACGTCATGGGTCTCGCGCAGCCGCTGCGAGAGGGCCGCTTCGGACGCCGCGACCTGCTGGGCCTCGGCCTCCATTGCGGCTGACGCCGAGAGTTGCGGTTGCGGCTCGGCGCGCTCCTGGCCAATGCGGCGCAGCGCCGCGCGCATGATCGGGCGGATCAGAATGAGCCACGCGAGAAGGAAGGCCACCAGGCCTGCCGCATACTTGAGCCCCATTGAGGCCAGGGGGGATTTCCACCACGGTTGCGGGGCACCGTGGGCGGCCTGCGGCGGTGCGAAGGGCATACTCGTAACACTGATGCTGTCGCCACGTTTCGCGTCGAACCCGACGGCGTTCTTCACCAGTTTGGAGATACGCGCCATCCGGGCGGCGTTCGCCCCGGCTCCCTTGCCCGGGGCGCCCGACTTGGCCGCACTGCCCTTTCCGCCCCGGGAGGTAGGCTTGTCGAGCAGCACGGCAATACTCAGGCGCTTGATCACGCCGGGCGGGGCCACCCGCTGGGTGACCTTCCGGTCGTTCTGGAAATTCACGGTGCGATTCTTCTCGCCCGGCGGTTTGCCCGCGGCCGCGGCGCCGGCAGCGGCCGCCGCACTCGCCGCAAACGGCGCAGATGCGCCGCCGGGCGGCTTGTTCGAGACGGCCCCGGGGATACCCGCGCCGCGGGCGAGCGAGGACCCGGAGGACCGCGACTGCTCGCTGACGACGTGGCTCTTGCCGTAAGTAACCGTCGCGCTCTTGACCTTGGCGAAATTCACCTTCGCCGCGACGCTGACGCGCACGTGCCCGGGCCCCGTAATCGGGCGCAGCAGCGCCAGTATCTGCTGGCGCAGCCGCTTTTCGATGCGGTCTTCGTAGCTGAGCTGGCCCGGGCCGGCCCCGGACGCGAGCGCGGCTCCGCTCAACAGCGTGCCGTCCTGGTTCACCACGGCCACGTCCTTGTCGGACAGCCCCACCGTCGAGGAAGCGACCAGATGCTGGATGCCGGCAACCTGGCCCGGGTTCAACGACTCGCCCGGCTTCAGCCGGACCAGCACCGAGGCCGTGGACTTGCGCGAGTCGCCCACGAACACCGGCCGCTTCGCGATCGCAAGGTTGACCCGGGCGCTGCTGACCGCGTCGAGCGACTCGATGGTGTGCTCGAGCGCCTGCCCCAGGCCGTGCTGATACTGCACGCGCTGCGCGAAGCGGCTCTCCCCCAGCGATTGGCTGCCGATGTCCTTGAAGCTGCTCTCGCCGGACGCCGGCAGATTCTTGGCGGCAAGCTTGAGGCGCACCTGGTCGGCCGATGCGCCCGGCACCTCGATGATCGAGCCCTGCGCCTTCACCCGATACGGCACGTTCATCCGATCGAGCGCGGCGATCACGTGTCCGCCCGAGCGCGGGGACAACCCGCGGTACAGCGGCACGAAGGTCGGTGCGCTGGCCCACATGTAGGTGGCGGCGGCGATACTCACGAGCAGCGCCGCCCCGACCATCAGTGCCAGGCGCTGGCCCTGGTCCATGCCGCGCCAGACCCCGGCGGGGTCGCGCATGAGGTCGCTCAGACCGGCCATGCAATCCGTCCGTCAGACATGAAACGCGGCTAGACCTGCAGGTTCATGATTTTCTGGTACGCGCTGACGAGCTTGTTGCGCACCTCGACCATCGCCTGGAAGGACAGGTCCGCCTTTTCGAGCGCCACCATGATCTGGTTGATGTCGACCTGCGAGTGCCCCGAGGACTGCGCGTCGACCATGTTGCCCGCCTTCATCTCCTCGCTGTTGACGGCGTCAACGGCATGACGCAGGCTTTCCGCGAATCCGCCGTTCGCCCCGCCCTTCGCGCCGGGCTTGGCCGGCTGCCCGTTCGCCAGCGCCTCCGTCGCCTTGAGCTGGTTGACTATGGCCTCCATCGCCTTGACGTCCATGACGGCCCCCTACGCTCTGCTCGGTTCGGTGATGGGTTCGCCTGCGTCGCGGAACTGCTTGAGCTTGTGCCGCAGCGTACGCGGGCTGATGCCCAGCCGGTCCGCGGCCTCGCGTCGGGTTCCCCCTGCGGCCCGCAACGCGGCCTGGATGCGTTCGCGCTCGTGCCGGCGCATCTCGTCGCCGAGGCCGGGGGGACCGTCCGCGGCTCCGCCCGGCGCCGCAACCTCGGGCAGGCCCAGCATGTCGGACTCGATCAGGCCCCGGCCACTGAGCACGATGGCCCGCTGGATGACGTTCTCCAGTTCGCGCACGTTGCCCGGCCAGTCGTAGGCCTCGAGCGCCGCGCGCGCGTCGCCGTCGAGCCCGGCCGGGGCCTCGCCGTGCGCGCGCCGCCAGCGCGCCAGCACGTTCTGGGCGAGCGGCACGATGTCCTCCCGACGCTCGCACAGCGGCGGAAGGGGCAGCGGAAAGATGTTGAGACGGTAATAGAGGTCTTCGCGCAGCATGCCCCCGGCCACCGCCGCATCGAGGTCGCGGTTGCTGGTGGCGATCACCCGCACGTCGAGCGGGATGCGGCGCTGGCCGCCCACGCGCTCCACCTCGTGCTCCTGCAGGATGCGCAGGAGCTTCGCCTGCAACGCCACGGGCATCTCGGTGATCTCGTCGAGCAGGATCGTGCCGCCGTCGGCCTGCTCGAACTTCCCGGGTGACGAGCGCAGGGCGCCGGTAAACGCCCCCTTCTCGTGCCCCATGAGCGTCGCCTCCAGGAGACTCTCGGGTATCGCCGCGCAGTTGATGGCCACGAACGGTCCTCGCGCGCGAGGCGACGCGCCGTGGATGAAGCGCGCCATCACTTCCTTGCCGCTGCCGCTGGGCCCGGTGAGCATGACCGTCACGTCAGTGGCGGCCACGCGCTGCGCGAGCGCGGTGGCGCGGCGCATCTCCGGCGCATCGGCCACGATGTCGCCGGCCGGCGCAACACGGAGATGCTCGCGCACCTTGGCCGTCAGCGTGGCCGCCTCGAACGGTTTCTCGATGTAATCACGGGCCCCGCCGTGAAGCGCCGCCACCGCCTCGGCGATCGTCCCGTAGGCGGTCATCATGACGACGGGCAGGTCCGGGTAGTGACGCCGCAGCTCGTCGAGCAGCGTATAGCCATCCATCGGGCTCATGCGCACGTCGCTCAGCACGAGGCGGACCGCCGCGGCATGCTGCCGGAGCGCTTTCAGCGCCGTAGCGCCGTCGGTCGCCTGCACGACGTCGTAGCCGGCCGCGGTCAGGGTCGCCTCGAGTGCTCCCGCCAGATCGGCGTCGTCTTCTACCACGAGGAGTGTCGGCTTCATCGTCTCCATCCGCTCAAGCCTGGCTGGCACCGTCCTTCGGCGCCGTGGACTCCGCAGCAAGTCTCGTACCAGTTCGGGGCACCGAGATTTCCACGGCGCATCCCCCGCCGTCCCTGTTTCCGGCCGCGATCTGCCCATCCAGGCCCTGGACGTGATCGCGAGCCACGCTCAGACCGAGGCCGGTTCCGTCAGCCCTCGTCGTAAAGAACGGCTCAAACAGGCGATCCTCCAGTCCCGGCGCGAGACCGGGGCCCTCGTCAGCCACGCACAACTCGATCGTTTCGGCACGTTCCTGCAACGATACACGGACACAGGCGCCGGCCGCCGTGAAGTGCAGCGCGTTGGCGAGAATGTTTCCCAGCGCCGCCTCCCAACCCGAGAGCGACCCCGGAAGCGACAGATCATCCGACCATGCGAAGCGCAATTCGACATTTTTTTGACGGTACAGCGGTCCATGGCCGTGTTCGAGCGCCACACGCAATCGCCCGGCATCGATGCACTGCGTCGTTTCGTCGGCCCGGCGGACGTGACGCAAGGCGTCGCGGACCAATTGCTCGAGCCGTCGCAGGCGTTCCCGCGCCCGGTCCAGATACTCCGCGCGCCGGTCCGGTGCGAGTTCCTTCGAATCGAGTTGGGAAAGGTAGAGAACGGCGGTGGCCAGCGGCGTGCGCAACTGGTGGGCCAGGTTGGCCGCCATCCGGCCCATGTCGGCCAGACGTTCGCGCCTCTGCCGCTCGCGCTCGCGCTCGCGCGCGTCCGTCACGTCCGTGAACAAGAGAATCTCGCCACCCGGGGGCGGCCGGCCGCTTGCCGTGACGACCATGCGGCGCTCGCCCTCCGGCCGTTCGAGACGGTATTCCCCGGGCTCCTCGGCGGCCCGCAACGGCCCGTTCGTCATTCCGTTCCAGGCCTGTCCCCGCACCACCGCCGAACCGAACAACGCATGCGCCTGACGGTTGCCCTCCTCGATCCGGCCCTCCGGGTCGAGCACCAGCACCGCGCCCGGCAGGAGGTTCAGCAGTTGCTCACGCTGCTTGAGTTCGGACTCGAGGCGCTGATACGCCGCGGCCAACTCACTATTCAGTCGCGCGACTTCGCCCTGTAGCGCGTCGTAGCTGGCCGTCAGCTCTCCGGAACTGCGGCGGAACAGGTCGAAAGCTTCGCGCAGGGCCGTGAGTTCCTCGGAATCGGGCCCGTCACCCATGGAAATACTCCCCGAGCCGGTCGTAAACGTCGATGAACCCTGCAATGAACGTGCCAGACTGCCCGGACCGGCCCCGCCGGGCGCTTCCAGCCTGTATATGCAATCAATATCTTGATGATAATCAGGCGGTCGAAGACCGCAAACAGGGAGCACTCAGGAAGGTCCCGGATGACCGTCAGGAGGGTCCTGCTGGTGCATTACCGTTCACCGGGCGACCAGACCAGCAATGTCGTGGATAACCTCACTGCACCGCTGGCGGCAGCGGACGGGGTGGAATGCCGTCATCTCGTATTGAGGCCCCGCGCGCCCTGCCCTTTTCCGTGGCCGGTCCTGCGCTTCTTTGACACCGTTCTGACGGTCTCCCCATACGAGCCAGGAGGTACACCGAGAAAGTCTCGGTTCCGCGAGACGCAGATCGTCTCAATCCTGGAGGAGGCCGATGCCGGCAGACCGGTGAGGGAGATCTGCCGCAAGCGCGGCATCTCGAATCTTGGTGTCAAACTGCAATTGGGACGTGCGTCTCCTCAAGGCTGCTACGAATGGCAGGAATTGGATTCGGCGGATGACTGCCTTGGGTCGGTTCGAGACGGTCAGCCATTGAGAATACGGACACCCAAAGCCCGATGCCCCACGGGGAGCGCAAGCTCCGCCGAGTCTACGGTTGCAAGATTCGGAACGAAAACCAGGGACAGACCAGCCCCCGGCGATAGATCGGGAAGGCTCACAACACCTTTGGATGCCGGGAGCTATTTAGACACGGGGGGATATGCCCAGGTTATCTGGCAATAACCCGCAAACATCTACGAGGAGATCGGGCTGAAAGGCCCGGTATGAGTGGCTCCCCGGGTCGGATTCGAACCAACGACCAACGGATTAACAGATTTTTCCGCCCGTTTTTGACCCTGTCTACATTTCTTTGCAATTCCCAGAAAACCCTTTACACACAAGGCTTGCTGCGATTAAATGCATCCGTTGGTCTTTGAACGGATTTGCCGGATTTTGACGCGAAACGTCTACATAGCGTCTACACGGGCGACCAACGGATTGTTGGCGGACTGTGCAAACGGTCATAAACGAAACGGCTGGGGAGGGCTCACGTGAGACTGACGAAAACCATGGTGGACCAGGCCAGCGCCCCCGAGAAGGGGCAACGGTTCCTGCGCGATGACGCCCTGCCCGGCTTTGCCCTGCGGATCACCCACGGCGGGGCCAAGAGTTTCATCGTCGAGAAGCGCATCAACGGGCGCGTGCGCCGCCAGACGCTGGGCCGCTACGGGCCGCTCACCGTGGAGCAAGCCCGCAAGGAGGCGCAAAAGGTGCTCGGGCGCATCGCCGCCGGCGCCGATCCGATCGCCGAGCGCCAGGAGGCCCAGGCGCGAAGCGTGACGCTGCAGCAAGCCTTCGAGGCGTATCTGGCCGCGCGCAAGGATCTCAAGGCCAGCACCCTCAAGGACTACCACCAGCTGATGAATACCGCCTTTCGCGACTGGCAGCACCGCGAACTCGCCGCGATCAGCAAGGATCACATCGCCCGCCGCCACGCCAAGCTGGGCGAGAACAGCCCCGCCCGCGCCAACAACGCCATGCGGCTCCTGCGGGCCGTCTACAACTTCGCGAGCTACACCTACGAGGACAGCCAGGGCCGCTCGCTCTTCCCGGACAACCCCGTCCGGCGCCTCAACCACACCCGCGCCTGGTACTCCGTCGAGCGCCGCCGCACCTACCTCAAGCGCGGCGATCTCCCGGCCTGGTACGAAGCCGTGCAGAGGCTGCGCGGGGAGGACGCCGACGCGAACGCGCAGACCGTCGCGGACTACCTGCTGCTGCTGCTCTTCACCGGGCTTCGACGCGGCGAAGCCATGAAGCTGCGTTGGCAGGACGTGGACCTTCCCGGCCGGGCCATCACGATCCCCGACACCAAGAACCACGATCCCCTGGTGCTGCCCCTCTCCGACTACGTCCAGGCACTGCTGGAAGAGCGCCGCGAGTCGAGCGAGGCCTCCTGGGTCTTCCCGGGGACCGGCCCCAAGGGCTACCTCATCGAGCCCCGCCGCCATATCGCGAAGATCACCACACAATCCGGCGTCACCTTCACGCTCCACGACCTGCGCCGGACCTTCATCACCGTGGCGGAGAGCCTGGACATCTCCATCTACGCCATCAAGCGGCTGGTGAATCACCGCATGCGCAACGATGTCACGGCCGGGTACGTCGTCATGGACGTGGAACGCCTCAGGGAGCCGATGCAGAAGATCACGGACCAGATCCGAGCCCTCGCGGGCGACACGCCCGCGGCCGAGGTGGTGCCCATGCGCCGCCAAGGTACCCTTTAAAGGCGTGCCCAAGGCTGTCCGTCTCTTAAGGGGTACCGCGCATGGGTAGAAAGAAGACGATCCGGGGCCGCGACCTGAAGGCGCCGCTGCTCTTCGCCGCCACCATCGCCGTCGCCACAGGCTTGGCCGTATACACGAGCGCCTACCAAAAGGCCCACCCGCCACAAGTCCGGGTGCTCGGAATGTGTATCCCCGAGTCGCGCGTGAGCATGGTCTCCCCACCCGGCCCGTCCGGCCCATTCGGCCTCGCGCTCTCGCAGATGCATCTGGACAAGACCAGCGGTGCATGGGTGACGGTGTATTTCACGCCCCGGGAAATGATGAAGGCCGTCCCCGGGTGGACGGGATACCGATGGGACCGGGACATCCATTTCAAGCTTCGCATCGGCCTCGTCGTAGGGATGTCGGCGGATGTGCCATTGAATAGCGGCAGGCTGACGAATGCCACGCGACAGATCTATGCGCTCAAGGGGCCTTACAAGGATGCCAGGGTGTCTCGCCTGGGCGATACGGGACTCTACAAGGTCGAAACACGCTCCAAACCGCACCCGATGGGTAGCTGGGCGCTTCTCTGGGTCAATCCCCGCGACAAGAACAAGCCTCCCGTTGAGGCCTGGCGCCGGTGGGATGCCGCGATGTGCTTCTATCCGGAGGACCAGACCCCAACCACATGCGGCTTGAATTATGCGACCCAGGGGGTGACATTTGACGTATGGGTCGACGGAAAGAATATCCTGCTCACGCGCAAGGTCGAGGCCTTCCTGTCCCGCAAGGTGCATGAATGGCGCTCCGCCTGCCATGCAAAGTCTTGAGGGGTACCAGTTACCCGTGTACCCGTCAGGAATGCTTTAAAGGAGTACCTGATGCCTGGGAAGGAACCCCTTAAAGAAGATATCCCGGAGGAACCCATTAAAGAGACCCCTAACCTCTTTGAGCATTTCCATCCCTTTAAGGGAGTCGTGCCGATCGCGCACCAACTGGACTTCCAGGACGCGGCCGACCGCGCCCGGGGGCTCCTTAAGGGCTGGAACGTCGAAGACATCAATGCCGCCGCCATCATCGTGCTCCAACTTCACAATGAGGGAGTCCGGCTGTTCCGCGACGATATCCGCAAATCTGGCGGCGAGAGCTACGGCCGACCGACCAGGACCATCTATCGGGCCAAGAAGGAGCGAACGGACCCGATTACCCTGGATGGGCGCCCCCTGCCCGACTCCGCACTTTTCGCCGTCTTTTCTCTGACCGCCATTGCGAGTGCCTGCAAGGAGACGAAAGCGCTGGAACGAATCACCGACAAAACCCCTGACCTGCTGGCAGATGACATGCGGCGCGCTGGCACCATGTACGTCGACCAGATGGCCGTCCTCGCCCAGGCCACCATCGAGCGCGCAGAGCTCCTGCACCAGTCGGAGGGCCGAGAGCGCTCAGAGGTCATCGAGCGCCGCAAAAAAGCCCAAAAAGGGGGCCTCAGCCGCAAACCAGTCGTAAGACAGTACCAATGGAAGTTCATCCAGGATTGGGAGTCTGGGCGTTATAAGGGACGTTCCCGGCCCTATGCCGCGAGGGACTTCTTAAGGCGCAACCCAGCGCCCACTGCAGTTAGCAGCCTTCAAAACCCCGAGCGCACCTTGGTAGACGCGCTCAAACGCCATGAAAAGGGCAAATTCACCCCGCCTGAATAGCTGCGGCCACCTACGTCTTCTCGGTTGACGTATACGTCTTCCGGGAATATGTCCACGTCTTCTTGGAAGCCGTATACACACGGCGGCAGGCGTCCGCAAAGCTGTGAGTGTGATTGATCCAACCACACGGAGCAGTAATGCGACACCAGCTAATGACTACCGCAGACGCCGCTGACTACCTGGGTGTCAGCAAAGCCTTCCTGGAACGTGACCGCTGGGCGGGCGCCCGGATTCCGTTTATTCGCGTCGGACGTAGGGCTGTCAGGTACCGCCTCTCAGACCTCACCGCTTACCTGGATTGCCAGACCCGGTATTCCACGTCCGACCAAGGAGGCGCTCAGCATGACCATTGATACCCGCGATGACCGCATTAAGGACGCATATCCCATGGAACATTACGAAAACCACTCCAGAAGGCTGCTAGTGCGGCGGGTGGAGGACATCAAGACGATGCCCTTGGAGTGGCTCTGGCAAGGCCGCTTCCCGCTCGGCAAGACCTCCCTGCTGGTCGGAGACCCAGGGCTCGGCAAAAGTCTGATTACGGTATACCTGGCCGCGGCAGTATCCCGCGGACTGCCCTGGCCAATCGAAGATGAAGGGTCTGCACCATGCGGGGATGTCATCATGATCTCGGCTGAAGACGACGCAGCGGATACTATTAGGCCGCGCCTTGAAGCCGCAGGAGCCGACTTGACGAGGGTAAGCATTCTTGACGGGATTGAGGAACTCGACGACTACGGCCGACCGCAACGCCGCTCCTGGACGCTCAGGGACCGCCCCGAACTCGAAGATCTACTTAAACGCACACCCGAATGTAAATTGATTCTTATTGACCCGCTATCTGCATACCTGGGTGGTGCCGACTCCCACAAGAATGCAGATGTGAGAGCCCTCCTGGCTCCCATTTCCGAATTGGCCGCGGAATACCGCGTAAGCATTATCGCTATATCCCACTTAAATAAGGGCCAAGGCGCGGCGATCTATAGGACTAGCGGTAGCCAAGCCTTCGTCGCCGCTGTCCGCTCCGCCTATCTGGTGGCGAAAGACCCATGCAATGATGAAAGGCGCCTGATGTTGCCTATAAAGGCGAACCTCGCTGCCGACAACGACGGGCTCGCTTACAGGGTGGATAGCGTAAACGAAGAAGCCATGCCTCACCTCGCTTGGGAGGCGGAACCTATCTACATGACGGCCGACGAAGCCTTAGGAAGGCCCGATCCACAGAAGACGTCGGCACTAGACCAGGCCAAATTATGGCTCGCGGACTATCTGGCACATGGCCCCAGAGCTGCCGGAGAAATCCGGTTTTCCGCGAACGAGTGCGGGTATTCGTGGGCAACTATAAAAAGAGCAAAGAAGGCCCTGGCCATCTCCGCTAAAAAGACCGCTTTCGGCGGGTCGTGGGAATGGCATCTACCGGACTCGAAGGGGCTCATAACCAACGAAGGGGCTCAGAAATACGATGAGCCCCTTGGCGATGTTGAACACCTTGGCAAGCTGTAATGTAACTTTCCTACGGGCCATACTCAAAACCACGCTCCAACCAAATAAAGCGCCGCTCCACATATCTGCGCATGGGCCACGGGACGCGCACGCCCTGAAGGCGACGCGCAATGCCTGGCTCCCCATGTGTCCGTCGTAATCCAGACTATCCCGCCTCGCGCACGGGCTAGTCTCTCCCCGTCTCAGGTGCGCGCGAAAATTCTGCACCAGTCGCGACTTCCGCCCATTGCGTGAATCCGCTTCCGTCGCACGAGTAAACAGAAAGCCCGTCTTGCCGCGCCCGAGTTCCTTGTATAAGCATCAAGATAGAACTAAGGCGCAATATTGACTGCTCCATGATTATACGTATGGTGCGGCGGTCAGCGCCCGAAGCTTCGGCGACCACTTCTGGATGCGTATGCCATTCCCCAAGATAGTTGAAACCACGCTCCGCAAATTCATCTATAGCTGCCTGAGCTGCTATTGGGTTGGAACGATACAAATACCTTGAACGCGTATCACCCTTGTAGGGGCCGGATACCCCATCGACCAAAACGATATCCGCGTCAACCTTGCCGAATAGCTGCCCTCCCGCTTCTCTTGCAGTACACCACTTTTGCCTAGACTCATTTAGGTAATCAAGAACGGTCGCCGCAATCTTGACACGCTGCCTATAGCAACTTGCATAGAATACATCCTGATGCCCCTGTCTAGCCGGGGTTCCACTCATGGAGGCCATTTTCCTCGCAGCTCGCAAAATGAAGTATTAAATTCGGACGCGGGGGCCCCTCCTTTCCGTAGCACCTCTTCTCGATCACCCAACCACATCCGCCTTTCTGAAGTTACGACACGGCCTTCCAATATCTCAATAGCCATGAGCGCCGCCATAGACACAGTCCGCTGAAGATCTACCGCACCGAACGGCTGAAACGAATTCCCGCATCCCGCCTCTATATGCTGCGTGCTCCCACTTGGCCACCTCGTCAATCGCCCGAGAAAACTACCAGCGTCATCGAACCCGTCCAGCAATTTTCCCTCGCCAACAATCCCGACCGCATGACCAGCATGCGCGTATTCCTCGACCCAACTGCATAACCACGGCGGAGGTACCGACAACTCTTGGCGCCACTTTTCAACAAGAACTTCCCCCTTTACGTCGATACCTGCAGAAACCAGTAGATCAGCCTTTTCAAGCTCTTCCAATTCTACTTCGGACAAGCTTTCGAACCAATTATAAAAACAATTGGGAACCCCCATGTGGGGGAAGTCCTTTCTTAGGAGCTCTGCCAAAGCTCTGACCTTGCTCTTGCCGTTATGCGAAGCGCCTAATATGTGCCGCGCCGTGTTGTGAGGCGCTAGGGTTTCACCATCAACGAGAATAAACTGCTCTATTCCCGCCTCCGCAAGAAGGCGTGCCATAAATCCGCCAAGCGCGCCACACCCAATTAGGGCAACCCGCTTTTCCCTTAATTTTTCTGCGCCCGTATTGTGATCGCGACCAAGGACCCACCGGCGATCAACCCTATTGACTTCGAACCTATCTATCGGAAGAGCGTTGTAATACTGGATCAAAGCATTCGGTGGCACGGTAGCGCAAGGCCGATAACCCTTCCTTACTCGCTTGGCTGGAGGCGAGTTGAGCCGCGTGCCGAGAAAAGCGGGGCCGGTCGCCGTACGTACACCCATCAAAACGGGTAATGGGATGCCGGGCCGCAAATGGTGTTTTAGGTTGTCCTTGCCAACAAGAGTTATAACATCCTGTCCGCGGTCTGGGTACTCCGGTGGAGTTGGTATCGGATCCAGCCAGACCAGACGTGTGGTCGGATAATCTCCGTCTATTTCTATGCCACTATTTTCCAGCCAGGCCCTTAAGGACGCCGCGTCGTCGGCAAAGACAATACGCCCTCCGTTGACGCGGACGTAAACGATGTCCCGGTCAATGCCATCTACCTCAACGAGGCTCTGTCCAACGATGTTGGCACCGCGCCTGCTCCTCACCCAGTATGAGACCACTTCCCGGCGGAATTCCGCTGTCCGCTGGGGTTCCGAGTAGCTCAAAACCACAACTGCGTAGTGTAAGGTCGTTATGACACGTAGCGGCGCAGGCGCATTAAACGCGGTAGCTTTAAGACAAAGGAGGCCATTCCTCTCAATATGGGGCCAAGGGGGGGCTCCATCAGCAACGGCCTCGGGAACTTGAATACGGGGCTCCGATTTTGGAAATGCCTCGTCAAGCAACAAATATCCGTAGGTAACGCATTCGTGCTTATGGTACTGGCGTGGAATGTCTACCTTCCACGCCCTCTTCAACGAGGGAATAACATTCCGTAGATGCTCTAGCTCGCTATCATTCGCCCGCCGCCAACCGCCCGGCCGTAGTTCATGAAGCGCTGATTCAATTCCGGCGGCCTCTCCTTCGTCCCCTATTCCCATAGTCCGAAGCGCCCGCCGGCGTCATCGCGCCTATCCGCCATCTCCCCTGTTCCAACAAACGCTCTCGTTCCGCCAGAGTTGTCCCCGTTACCCCGGTCCGGCTGGTTTCCAAAATGCTGCGTATTAAATATTTCATCCCACGCTTTCCGTGCCTCCCCACGCGTACAGTCCTGACTGAGCTTCTTTGCAACATCAAGCGCATAGCCCAGTTTATCCCTGAAAACAACCACTGATGGATCGCCATCACTCGCCAAGTCGCCATCATTCACGGGATGCGCCACATGGGTCGAAAGCTGTAAACGTGAGCGGACTCGCTTCCAGATGTCGATAAGCGCCTGATCGTCGCGACCTTCAACGCCAACAAACTCATCTACAACTAGACGCGTAATGATAATTCCGCTACACGTCTCTTTCTTCCACTCCTTTCGGCTCCGCGCAAAGGCCTTCGTGAGACACACGATACGCCTCAACTGCCCATCATCTGAGTATTTTTCATTCTCACGTTGAACCGCGTCATTAAACCAGCCTGTAACGCCGCGCGCATCCGACACCACCCACTCGCCGTTGCTCGCTAGCTCGATGGATTCTTCGCCGCTTCCGTCCGGTCGCTCGGAACTTTTGACCCGATATACCGGAACATCTATATGGTAACCCTCCGGATACTTTTGTCTAACGCAGTTAGTATGCACTTCGGCGGGCTCTTTAAGCCGCTCGTCTTGTTGCAAAGCTCTACATATTCTTTCTCTGGATGCCTTGGCATCTAACGGCGTTCCATTTTCATCTTGTAGACCGTTTTCTGGGAAATACGCCCCATCGTCTATGTCGTAATCACACTCATCATCCTGGACCATCGTGTGCATCGCATAGGACCCCTGGGAAAAGAAATCGGGTATCGCAAACCCCGCTTTCTCTAGTCCACTACGGAGTCTCGTCCGGCCCGCGTTACGGCGTGAACGCATCGCGTCTTGCTCGGGCTTCTTCAGACGCACCTTCTCGTTATGAAAGGACGCCATCTCCATGCTGCAATCAAAAATACCCATTTGCTTCCTCCCTTCTCCTATCTGTCAAACAATCCTGCGCTCCAGCGCTAATCGGAACTCCAATAACCGTCTATTGCCGTTATGTGTCGCCGCCCATGCGTAATCCACATCTGACACCGCTTGTCGCTTCAGCGCATCCAGCACCTTGGTGCCTTGCATCGTCCATATTGACAAGATATCGCTGCAAGTTCTTAGAAGGGCACTGTGCAGGAAGACGAATAGCAAAGCTTCCATCCCTCCGAAGAGCTAGAGCCTTATCTGTGAGATAATCATAGCCGACAGCTTGTGCATTCAAGCTGGCTTGGACGACCTTAATCCCTCCACGCCAACCCCACGCCCCTCTGCGGCATTGCCGTGCAGATATTTCCTCGCCACCCTGCGCCGGCAAAGATCCCAGCATATATAGGTGGATTGGCGCCTGATCGACGCTTCTATCGCTAAGAATTTCAGCCGCCTCGATAGCACCTACGACGCCAGGGTTATTCGCCCACAAGCCGCCATCCGCATATACAACACGGGCATTAGTTGCAGGCTCCCGCAAATCTGCCAGAGACCGCAAAATCGGTGCCGCTGAGGTCGCGATACAAGCATCTACAATCGTACGATCATCATCCCTTCCATTAAGTCTTGACAGATGCCGTGTCTTAAACACAACCGACGCGTGTCTTCCCATATCAATCGTCGGAATCGCTAAAGCTATCCCCCGCCGTTGGTACATGGTTTGAAACGTTTCGCCACCGAACGTCTTTTCTAGTGCCGCTCGCAACGACTCCTCACCCTGTCTGACACCGATGCCAAAGCTACGGATTAATTTTTCGAGTATAGGTAACGAACGCGCTCGCTGGTACGGAAATATTTTAGGCCCGTATTCTTCGTAGAGATGCTCTGTGTCTTCCAATGACACACCACAGGCCAACGCAGACGCAATAATCCCACCTGTGCTAGTTCCAACGATTAGGTCAAAGCACCTTCCGACGTCGATTCGCGATTCACCTTCGCGTTCACTCGTGCGGTTCACTCGTTCAGAGAATGTCCGCAAATATGCAGCCTGGTAGAGCCCTCGCATGCCGCCGCCGTCAAGGCACAACACACGGAAAGGCTCCGCTGCGTTAGAAGTATTGCTGGCCATCCCCCCAGCCCCCCCAATGTTCGCGAGTGCGCTCAATCACGGCTTTGCCGGAATCTTCAGATGCTCGCTCTTCTAGAGTATAGCGATTGGTAACCAGCGCAGCCTTACATCTGCGCCGTTAATGGCGGGTGAAATTTTCGGCGGATCGTTGCGAAGGATCCATGCTGCAGCGCAGCAAGACCCACTTATACACAACGCATGCCGTCTACATGACGTCTACACGTCGGGTGCTGGCGTGAAGATACTTTTGTAAGTCTTTGATATTATGGCTCCCCGGGTCGGATTCGAACCAACGACCAACGGATTAACAGTCCGTCGCTCTACCACTGAGCTACCGGGGAGCAGAACTGCGCATTTTATTGGGCGTGTCCGGTGCCGTCAATGCCGTCCCCGACATCGTCACCGTTGCCGGAATCCGGCGGGCGGTGGCCGGTATCCAGCCACTCGCCGAACGCATCCGCGAGCTCCGGGTGCTGGAGCGCGAAGGCAACCGTCGCCTTGAGGTAGCCCAGCTTGCTCCCGCAGTCGTAGCGGATCCCGTCGAATTCGTAGCCGAAGACGGGCTCGTCCTCCACAACACTGGCGATGGCGTCGGTGAGCTGGATTTCGCCGCCCGCGCCTCGACCGACGCTGTGCAGGCGGTCGAGAACAGCCGGAGTCAGAATATAGCGGCCGACGACAGCCAGGTTGGACGGCGCCTTGTCGGGCGGCGGCTTCTCAACCAAGCCGCGCACGGGATGCAGACGACCGTCGCCGGACTCGGCGTCGAGCACGCCATAGCTGCCCGTGCGCGCCGGGTTGACGCGCTGGACGGCCAGCATCGAGCCCGGGTTCTCGTTGTAGGCGTCGACCATCTGCTTCAGGCAGTAGCGGCCGTTGCCGTCGATCAGGTCGTCGGCCAGGACGACGAAAAACGGCTCGTCCCCGATCACGGGTTCGGCGCAGGCCACCGCATGGCCCAGGCCGAGCGCTTCGGGCTGACGAATGTGGATGCAGGCAACGTGCGGCGGCACGATGTCCTGGACGAGTTTCAACTGCTCCGTCTTGCCGCGCTCTTCGAGCGTGGCCTCCAGTTCGGGGGCGCGGTCGAAGTGATCCTCTATGGCCCGCTTGTTGCGGCCGGTAACGAAGATCAGGAATTCCGCACCCGCCGCGACGGCCTCCTCGACCGCGTACTGGATGAGCGGCTTGTCGACGACGGGAAGCATCTCCTTGGGACTTGCCTTCGTTGCAGGCAAAAACCGGGTTCCGAGGCCCGCAACCGGAAAGACGGCCTTGCGGATGCGCTGAGCTTTCATTGTTCCTCCTGTTTTTAACGCGCTGCCGCATTATAAGGTGGAAGGTGGGGCATCACCCCTGGACGTCGAGCCCCGGCTCGGGGAACACGTCGGCTCGAAGGCGCATCGTGTCCCACCGGCGGCACCCGGGACAGTGCCAATAGAGCTCATGCGCCTGGAAGCCGCAATTGCGGCACTGATAGAGCGGTCGGCGAATGACCCACCCGGTGAGCAATCGCAGCATCGCGGCGCGCACGTCCGGCGACTCCAGCAGCGGAGCGAACTCCCGATCCGAGAGCGGCTCGATCAGGCGCGTCAACTCCTTCTCTATCGCCTCGAGTATGACCGGGCTGCGCAGGTCCGGGTGGCGCAGACCCGCGACGGCGAGCGGCGTTACGGCGTGCTGACCGGCGGACAGAACGCGCCGCACCGAGTTTTCGAAATCCGGATCACGCGCGCCGCCCGCGAACAGCGCGGCATAGGGCGGCAGGATGACTTCGGCCAGACCCGGTTCGGTCGCGAGGAGTTCTCGGTATTCGCGAGCCGCCGCCCGCTGGCGGCCGGCTTCCGAAGCCGCCCGCGCGCTCAGCAGGCGCACGCGCGGAACGTCGCGAGCGTTGCGGCGCGCTTCGGCGATCGCTTCGGCAACCGCGTCACTGTCACCGCGCTCGCGCGCCGTCTCGGCCATCTCGCAGTAGTACTGCGCGACGACCGCGCGTTCGCTGCCGTGCGTGATCCATTCCAGGCGCCGCCGCAGGGCTGCTGCCTGCGCCCAGTCCTGCTGCTGCTCGTAGATCGCGATCAACGAGCGGGCCGCGAAGTCCTGGTGTGCCCTCAAGTCCAGCAGCTCGGTGAAGATGCGCTCGGCGCGATCATTGAGGCCGGCGCGGAGATAGTCCTGACCGAGTTCCTTGAGGGCCAATTCCCGCTGGTCCCGCGAGAGCGCGGGGCGCGCAATCAGGTTCTGGTGAATCAGCGTGGCGCGTTCAATCTCGCCCTTGCGGCGGAACAGGCTCCCGAGCGCAAAGTGCAATTCCACGGCATCGGTCTCGCGGTCGGCGAGCTCCAGGAACACGTCCAGTGCGCGGTCCATCTGCTCGTCGAGCAGGAACGACAACGCTTCGAAATACTCGGGGGGCAAGCGCCGCACGAGCGGATCGCCGCGATGACGCCGTCGCCGCCAGTTCCACAGCATGCCGGTGCCGCCCACGGCGATGGCGGCGAGGCTGACGACGAGGGCGATTGTCTCAGCGTGCATCGCGAAGCGGAACCCGCCGCAGGTTGCGCAGCTCTTCCTCCGCGGCGGCCTGGCGGCTGCGGGCCCGACGCGCGCGCGTGCGCGCTTTCACGATCATCGGGAGCACGCACAGAGCACCGAGCAGGGCGCCGACGATGAGCACCAGCGCAAGCAGACCGGCCAGCGGCACGCTGGCCGTTCCGAAGAGGTAGTTCACGGACACGCTGGAGAGGTTCTCGAGGACCAGGGCCAAAGCCACGCCGAAGACCACCAACGCAAACAGGAAAAGAACGATTCGCCGCATTTGTCTCTCCCCCGGCCCCGGGACACTGTCTCCGACACGGTGGATTGTACCGGCAGATCACGCGCCGCCACAGCTTCCGCGGCGGTAAACCAACCGGCGATCATGGATTGGATTGAACCACCATGACGGGAGCGAAAACCGGACCACGCCGACCCGCGGCCCGAGCGAAGGCTAAGGCTGCTCGCCTCCGGCGACGCGGCGGGGAGCATCCTCCATCCGCCCGCTGGCAAGCACCCGCTCCCGCAAGGTCTTACCGGGCTTGAAGTGCGGCACGTACTTCTCGGCAACCGGAACCACCGCACCGGACTTGGGGTTACGGGCAAGCCGCGGGGGTCGATAACGCAGCGTGAAGCTGCCGAATCCACGAATCTCGATACGGCGTCCGGAGGCCAGCGCTTCGGCCATCGCCTCCAGAAGTGCCCGCACCGCCAGGTCCACGTCCACGGCCGGCAGGTGCCGCTGGCGGGCCGCAAGCGCCTGGACGAGTTCCGAGCGGGTCATGCCGTACACGCCGGGCACGCCCCGAAGGCGCGTGCATGAACGCGACCACGGGTTTGGCTGAGGGGAGTCGCTCTCATCTCGACCTGTCCGCTGTCGTGCCGCCTGGGGCGACGGGCGTATTCATCACGGCCCTCCACTGCGACACCTCTTCCGGGCGCCTTGCCGGATGCAATGAGGGCCCCCAAATTCAACCGGGCGGGCACGGGGCATCCGCGCCCGCCCGGGCCGTCCTCAGTTGTCCTGCGAAAGCTGGTCCTTGAGCACGTCGCCGAGGGTCGTGGCGGCACTGCCCCCGGACCGGCCGTACTCTTCCACCGCCTGGGCCTCTTCCTTGATCTCCTTGGCCTTGATCGAGAGCGTCACCTGACGCGCCTTGCGATCCACGCCGACGATACGCGCTTCGACGTCCTCGCCGACCTTGATCACCGAGCGCGCGTCCTCGACCCGATCGCGGGAGATGTCCGACGCACGCAGATAACCCGTGATGCCCTGGCCGAGATCGACCTGGGCGCCGCGCGCGGTGACCTCGGTCGCCGGCCCCTTCACGGTGCTGCCCTTCGGATGATCGCCCAGGAAGCTGGCGAACGGATCGCGGCCGAGCTGCTTGACGCCGAGCGAGATCCGCTCGCGCTCCGCGTCGACGGCCAACACGACGGCCTCGACTTCCTCGCCCTTCTTGTACTCGCGGATCGCCTCGTCGCCGGGAAGGTCCCAGGACAGATCCGAGAGGTGCACCAGGCCGTCGATACCGCCGTCCAGGCCGATGAACAGGCCGAAGTCGGTGATCGACTTGATATTGCCGGTGATGTGCTCGCCCTTTTCGTGGTTGGACGCAAAATCCTCCCACGGGTTCGGGGTGCACTGCTTGATACCGAGCGAGATGCGGCGGCGGTCGGGGTCGATGGCAAGCACCATGACCTCGACTTCCTGGCCGATATGGACAAAGCGCGACGGATTGACCGTCTTGTTGGTCCAGTCCATCTCCGAGGAGTGGACCAGTCCTTCCACGCCGTCCTCGATCTCGACGAAGCAGCCGTAGTCGGTGATGTTGGTCACACGGCCGAAGATGCGGGTGCCCGCCGGGTAGCGCCGCGGCAGATCCGTCCACGGATCCTCGGTAAGCTGCTTCAGGCCCAGCGAGACGCGGTTGCGCTCGCGGTCGAACTTGAGCACCTTGACCTCGAGTTCCTGGCCGACCTCGACGATTTCCTGCGGGCTGCGCACGCGCTTCCAGGCCATGTCGGTGACGTGGAGCAGGCCGTCGATGCCGCCCAGATCCACGAAGGCGCCGTAGTCGGTCATGTTCTTGACGATGCCGTTGAGCACCGCGCCCTCGGTCAGGCGCTTGAGCAACGCCTCGCGTTCGGCGCTGTATTCCTTCTCGACCACCGCGCGGCGGGACACGACCACGTTATTGCGCCGCTGGTCGAGCTTGATGATCTTGAACTCGAGCGGCTTGCCCTCGAGGTAGCTCGGATCGCGCACCGGGCGCACGTCCACCAGCGAGCCGGGCAGGAAAGCGCGAATCCCGTCGAGATCGACGCTGAAACCGCCCTTCACCTTGCCGGAAATGTAGCCGGTGACGTTCTCTTCCGCCTCGAAAGCGCTCTTGAGATGCTCCCAGGCGCGCAGGCGGCGGGCCTTCTCGCGGGACAGGCGGGTTTCCCCGAAACCATCCTCGATCGCCTCGACCGCAACCTCGACCTCGTCGCCCTCGACGACGCCGATCTCGCCGTCTTCGAGCTTGAACTGATCGGTCGGGATTGCACTCTCGGACTTGAGGCCCGCATCCACGAGCACGTAGTCGGACCCCACGGAAACCACTTTGGCCTTGACCAGAGAACCGGGCTGGACCCACGTGTCGCCCAGGCTCTCCTCAAGGAGTTCTGCAAAAGATTCAGCCATTAATCAACCTGTACTCCGCCGTACCGAAAGAACCGCTTCCGGACGGCCCGGATTGTCGTTACGCTTCCGATGCCGCTTCCTGCGGCCCGGCAGCCCCTGTTTCACGGGCGGCTTCCTGCCCCCCGACGATAAAGACTCAGGACGCCCGCACTCACTGCATGCATGCGAGAACCTGCTCCACTACCCATTCCACCGGATGACCGGTGGTGTCGACGACCACCGCATCCTCGGCCGGCCTGAGCGGCGCCACGTCACGATTGGCATCGCGCTCGTCGCGCTCTCGAAGCTCACGGGTAAGCTGGGAGAGATTAGCATCAAACCCCTGTTCTTTCAACTGTTTATAGCGACGGTAGGCGCGCTCCTCGAGGCTGGCCGTGAGAAACACCTTAGCCGCCGCGTCGGGAAACACGACCGTCCCCATGTCGCGCCCGTCCGCGACCAGACCCGGGGCGCGCCGCAAGGCGCGCTGGCGATCGATCAGCGCCGAGCGGACGGCGGGCTCCGGCGCGAGGCGCGAAGCCATGGCGCCGACTTCGTCGGTGCGGATATCCCGGCTGACGTCCTCGCCGCGGAGCATGATCCGGTCGCCGTCCAGGGACACGTCCAACCCGCGCACGCGTTGCGCCACCCGGCCGGGCTCGGCCGGGTCGAGGCCGTCGCGAAGGGCAACCAGCGCGGCCACTCGATACAGTGCTCCGCTGTCGAGGTAGTGCCAGCCGAGCCGGCCGGCGACCGCCCGGCCGACGGTTCCCTTGCCGGCGCCGCCGGGTCCGTCCAGAGCCAGAACCGGGACGGCGCTCATGCAACGGCCTCCACGCCGGCGCCGGCCAGCCGCTCGGCGAAACCGGGAAACGACGTCGCAATCCACCGCGCCCCTCCGACCGTCACCGGTTCCGGCGCGGCCAGGCCGGCCAGGGCCAGGGACATCGCCACCCGGTGGTCCCCGGCGGCGTCGACGTCCCCGCCGCGCCGGAAGCCTCCTCCCGGAATCGTCAGGCGTTCGCCGTCGACACTCATCTCGATCCCCAGGGCAGCCAGTCCCGCCTGCATCGTCGCAATGCGGTCGCTCTCCTTGTGCCGGAGTTCGCCGGCCCCCTCGATCACCGTCGCGCCGTCCGCGGCGGCGGCCAGGACCATCAACACCGGCAGCTCATCGATGAGCGCGGGAATCTCCATCACGGAAACCGTGGTGCCTTTCAGCCGCCCGGCCTCCACGTGCAGGTCCGCCACCGGCTCGCCCCCGGCGAGACGCTCGCCGGACACATTCACGCGGGCGCCCATGCGCGCCAGAACCTGTAACAGGCCGGTGCGGGTCGGGTTCACGCCCACGCCCTGCAACTCGATGGAACTGTCCGGGACAAGCAACGCCGCGGCGATCATGAACGCCGCCGAGGAGAAGTCGCGCGGGACGACGACGTCGCACCCCCGGAGCCGGCCGGGCTCGACCGCGACCTCGCCCGCTCGCACGGAGACCGGAATGCCGAATTCCGGCAACAGTCTCTCCGTGTGATCGCGCGTGCCGTAGGGGTCCTCGACGGTGGTGCCGCCCCTGGCGGCCAGCCCCGCCAGCAGCACGGCGGACTTCACCTGGGCGCTGGCCACGGGCAGGCGGTAACGGATACCCCGAAGCCCGTGCCCGAGCTGCAGGGTCAGCGGCGGATGACCGTCCGTCATGGCAATCCGCGCACCCATGATCGTGAGCGGGTGCACGATCCGCTCCATGGGACGACGCCGCAACGAAGCGTCGCCGCTCAGAACGGCCCCGACTCCCCGGCCGGCCAGCGCCCCGGCGAGGAGCCTGAGGCCGGTGCCCGAGTTGCCGAGATCGAGTTCGCGGCCGGGGGCCTTCGGCTGACCGGCGGTGCCCCGCACGCGAACCGACTCGCCGTGCCAGTCGAGCCCGGCCCCCAGGGAAGACAGGGCCGCGGCCGTCGCGCGGGTATCGTCCGCGTCGAGCGCCCCGGAGATCGTCGACTCGCCTTCCGCGAGGGCGGCACAGATGAGCGCCCGATGCGTCACGGACTTGTCGCCCGGGACCGGCACGTGCCCGCGCAACACTCCGCCGGGCGTGATGCGCAGCCTCGGGGCCGGACGTGTCACCGTGCCAGCACCGCCTTCAGTGCCCCGATCAGCCGGTCGTTCTGCTCCGGGGTCCCGACCGAAAGCCGAAGGTGGTTGGGGAGACCGTAGCCGTCGAGGGGGCGGGTGATGACGCCCTGGCGCAGGAGCCCCTGAAACACGTCGCGGCCCGGTCGCCCGACGTCGGCGGTCACGAAGTTGCACACCGAGGGAATCGTTGCCAGATCCATCTCCTTCAGCGCGCCGGTCACTCGTTGCAGTTCGCGACGGTTCAGCTCCACCGTGCGCTCCACGTGCTCGCGGTCGGACAGAGCTGCAACGGCGGCGGCCTGCCCCAGGCTGTTGGGATTGAACGCGAGCCGCACGCGGTTGAGGTAGTCGGTCAATGCCGCGCTCGACAGGGCGTAGCCGACGCGCACGCCCGCCAGACCGTAGGCCTTGGAAAACGTGCGCAGCACGATCAGGTTCGGATAACGCTCCAGGAGCTCCCGGGCGTCCGGATAGTCCCGCTCGTACGGAGCGACGTAGTCGTAGTAGGCCTCGTCCAGCACGACGACGGTGCCGGCCGGTACGCCATCGAGGAAGCGTTCGATATCCGCCTGCGCGAGCCACGTCCCGGTGGGGTTGTTCGGATTGGCGATGAACGCAACGCGCGTGGTGTCGTCGACGTTCGCCAGCATCGCGTCGACATCGTGGCCGTACGGCTGTTCCGGGGCCGTCGGCGGGCGGGCGTCGGCCACGCGCAACTCCGCGCCCGCGGCCTGGCTGGCGATCGTATAAACGGCGAAGGCATAGCGCGACATGACCGCCGACCGGCCCGGCGCGAGAAAGACGCGCGCTATCAGTTCCAGGATGTGGTCCGACCCGGTGCCGACGGTGATCCGGTCCGTCGCGATGTCGTGGTACGCGCCCAGGGCACGCTTCAGCGCGAACGCGTTGCCGTCCGGGTACAGCGCCACCTCGTCGAGCTGCGCGCGCATCGCCTCCACCGCCCTGGGGCTCGGCCCCAGCGGATTTTCGTTGGAGGCAAGCTTGACGATGTCGCTGATCCCCAGTTCGCGCTGCAACTCGCCGATGGGCTTGCCGGGTTCGTAAGGCTTCAGCTCGCGTACGCCGGGCACGCAGTATTCGCCCGGATCGAATTCCCTGCCTGTCATGTCGTGACTCCGTTCCTGTTGTCTCTTCAATAATGCGATGCGCAGACGGGCTGCGCCCGCATCATGAGGCGGGCGCTTCGCGCCGCACCCCGGATCGCGGCATGCCGTGTTGTTGGCGCCCCGGTTCCTTTGCGGCCTGGCGAGAAACGCTCAGCCGTTGCGCTGGTGGAAGTCGCGCATGAAATCGGCCAAGGCCTCGGCGCCCGCGACCGGCATGGCGTTGTAGAGGCTCGCGCGCAGGCCGCCCCGGCTGCGGTGACCGGCCAGCTGCTTGAGCCCAGCCGCGTCCGCCTCGGCCAGGAAGCGCCGCTCGAGGCCGGCGTCGGCGATGCGGAACGGGATGTTGGTGCGCGATCGGCCCGCGCGCTCCACGTCGTTGACGTAAAAGCCGTCGGAGGCATCGATGGTCTCGTAGACGATGCGCGACCGCGCGCGGGCGCGGCGATCCATCTCTTCGAGCCCGCCCTCCTCGCGTATCCACGCGAGCGTCATGGCGGTCAGCCACCACGTGAATGTGGGCGGCGTGTTGAACAGGGAACCGGCCGCGATCTGGTCGCGATAGCGCAGTTGCGACGGCACGTCGCTGCCGGCCCGGTCTGCGAGATCGCGGCGGATGATCACGACGGCCAGGCCCGCGGGGCCGAGGTTCTTCTGGGCGCCGGCATAAATCACCCCGTACCGCTCGACGGGGAGCGGCGCGGACAGGATCGTCGAGGACATGTCCGCGACGAGCGGAACGTCGCCCGCCCCGGGCACGTAGTCGAATTCGAGCCCGTCGATCGTCTCGTTGGGCGTGTAATGCAGGTAGGCGGCGTCCCGAAACGCGTCCCACGCACCCTGCGGCGGCACCGACGTGTAGCCGCCCTCGGCCGCGCTCGCCACGACGTCCACGGCCCGCACCTCGCGCGCAGCCTCGATCGCCTTGCCGGACCAGTGCCCGGAGTCCACATAGGCGACACGCTCGCCCGGACGGGACAGGTTGAGCGCGGTCATCAGGAACTGGAGCGTCGCCCCGCCCTGCATGAAAAGCACGGCGTAGTCGTCGCCCAGGCCGAGCAAGGCCCGGAGATCCGCCTCGGCCGTTTCCACGAGCCTCGCGAACGCTTCCGTGCGATGGCCGGTCTCGACGATCGACAGGCCGGTTCCGGCGAAGTCGAGAAACTCGTCCCGGGCGCGCTCCATCACCGGAGCGGGAAGCGCCGCGGGGCCGGAGCTGAAGTTATACACGCCCCCGGATCGTCGGGACCCGGGTGCCGGAGCCCAAACGGAGTTCGTGGTTGAGCGGGTCACGCCTCGTCCCCGCCGCTGTCGCCGTCCTCGTCTTCTTCGTCCTCGTCGGTGGCGAGCCGGGCAATGCCGACCAGGCGGTCGCCCTCGCCGAGCCGAATGAGACGCACGCCCTGGGTGTTGCGGCCCAGCACGGAGACCTCGGCCGCCGCGATGCGCACGAGCGTGCCGCCCGCACTGATCAGCATCAGGTCGTCCGTCTCGGCGACCGACAACGCGCCGACCGCTCCGCCGTTGCGTTCGCTCGTGCGGATGCCGATGACGCCCTGCCCGCCTCGCCCCTGGCGCGGGAAGTCGTCCGCGAGGGTACGCTTGCCATAGCCGCGCTCCGAAGCCACCAGGATGTCGCCGTCGGATGCCCGCAAGGATGCAATGACGACATGGTCCTTGCCCAGCCGGATCCCGCGCACGCCGGCGGCGGTTCGGCCCATCGCACGCACGTCCGTCTCGGCGAAGCGGATGGCGCGCCCGCTCGAGGAAACCAGGATCAGGTCCTGGTCGCCGTCCGTGAGCAGCGCGCCCATCAGCTCGTCGTCCTCGTGCAGGCCGAGCGCGATGATGCCGTTGGAGCGCGGCCGGGAGAAGGCCTCGAGCGAGGTCTTCTTGACCGTACCATGGCGCGTGGCCATGAACACGAAATGATCCGCACTGAATTCGCGCACCGGCAGCAATGCCGTGATGCGCTCGTCGTCCTCGAGCGGCAGCAGATTCACGATCGGGCGTCCGCGCGAGCCGCGCCCGGCCTGCGGCAGCTTGAAGACCTTGAGCCAGTAGAGCTTCCCGGTGTTGGAAAAGCACAGCAACCAGTCGTGCGTGCGCGCGACGAAGAGTTGCTCGACGAAGTCCTCGTCCTTCACCGCCGCGGCCTTCTTGCCGCGTCCGCCCCGGCGCTGCGCCTGGTAGGTGTCGGGCAGCTGGTACTTCACGTAGCCGCGGTGCGAGAGCGTGACCACGACTTCCTCGTCCGCGATCAGGTCCTCGTCGGCGAGGTCGATGGCGAGGTCGGAAATCTCGGTGCGGCGCGCGTCGCCGAACTGGTCCCGGAGTTCCTCGAGTTCGCCGCGGATGACGCTCCGCAGCCGCTCGGGGTCGGCGAGGATCTCCCGCAGGTCGCGGATCGTGCCGATCAGGTCCTGGTACTCGGACACGATCTTGTCCTGCTCGAGCCCGGTCAGCCGGTGCAGGCGCAACTCCAGGATCGCCTGTGCCTGGGCCGGCGAGAGGCGATAGCGGCCCTCGTGAAGGCCGCACTCGGGCGGCACGTCCGCCGGGCGCGTGAGCGCCGCATCGGTGCGCTCGAGAAGCCCCACGACGGCACCCGGTTCCCAGTCGCGCTCGACGAGGCCGGCCTTGGCTTCCTGCGGCGTCTTGGCCTTGCGGATCAGCGCGATCACCGGGTCCAGGTTGGCGAGCGCCACCGCGAGGCCTTCCAACGTATGGGCGCGGCGGCGAGCCTGCCCGAGTTCGTAGGCCGTACGCCGCGTGACGACTTCGCGGCGGTGGCGCAGGAACGCCTCCAGGATCTCCTTGAGGCCCATCAGCTTCGGCTGACCGTCCGCCAGCGCCACCATGTTGATGCCGAACACCGACTGCATCTGGGTGTGCTGGTAGAGGTTGTTCAACACGACGTCGGGCATGGCGTCGCGCTTGAGCTCGACCACGACCCGCAGGCCTTCCTTGTCGGATTCGTCGCGCAGTTCCGAGATTCCCTCGAGACGCTTGTCGCGCACCAGTTCGGCGATCTTCTCGACCAGGCGCGCCTTGTTGACCTGGTACGGCAGTTCCGTGACGACGATCGCCTCGCGGCCGCTGCGCACCTCCTCGAAGTGGGCGCGCGCGCGCATGTAGATGCGCCCGCGTCCGGTTCGGTAGGCGTCGAGGATGCCGCGACGGCCGGACAGGATGCCCGCCGTGGGAAAGTCCGGCCCGGGGAGGTGCTGCATGAGCCCGTCGATGCCGATCTCCGGCTCGTCGAGCAGCGCGATCGTCGCGTTGACCGTCTCGGTCAGGTTGTGCGGCGGGATGTTCGTGGCCATGCCAACGGCGATACCCGAGGCGCCGTTGACGAGCATGTTCGGCGCGCGCGTCGGCAGCACCACCGGCTCGGTTTCGGAACCGTCGTAGTTGTCCTGGAAGTCGACGGTGTCCTTGTCGATGTCGGCGAGGAGCTCGTGCGCGAGCTTCGCCATGCGCACCTCGGTGTAACGCATGGCCGCCGGGGCGTCGCCGTCGATGGAACCGAAGTTGCCCTGCCCGTCCACCAGCAGATGCCGCATCGAGAACGGCTGCGCCATGCGCACGATCGTGTCGTAGACCGCGGCGTCGCCGTGCGGATGGTATTTACCGATGACGTCGCCGACCACACGCGCCGACTTCTTGTACGGCTTGTTCCAGTCGTTGCCGAGCTGCTTCATCGCGTAGAGCACCCGGCGGTGCACCGGCTTCAGGCCGTCGCGGACGTCGGGCAGCGCCCGGCCCACGATCACGCTCATGGCGTAATCGAGGTAGGAGCGCTGCATCTCCTCTTCAAGCGTGATGTGGGAGAGTTCGCGTGCGAAATCGGGCATGGCCAACTCTTTGATTTTTTCGAAAATTTAGTCGGAAAATTCTACCATGCCGGCCTCTTTCAGGCTGGCCGGCGTCTCCCCTTCGCCCGGGGCGATCACGCCCCGCTCGGTCACGAGCAGATCCACGCCGGCAGCCGGCGTGACGTCGAAGACCGGGTTCTCGATCGCGATGCCCGGCGGCACCGAGGCCGCGCCCGTCGCGCGCCAGACCTCTTCGCCGGACCGGCGCTCGAGCGCGACCTCGGTGCCCCGCTCGAGCGCCAGATCCACGGTCGAGAACGGCGCCACAACCATGACGCGACCGCCGCCGAGGCGCGTGAGGGCGGCCAGCGCCGCCGTGCCGATCTTGTTCACCACGTCGCCGTTGGCGGCTACCCGATCGGCGCCGACCACGAGCCAGTCCACGCCGCCCGCCGCAGCGCGGCTGCCCGCTGCCGAGTCCACGAGCAGCGTGGCGGGTACCTGCGCTTCCGCCAACTCCCAGGCGGTAAGGCGAGCGCCCTGCAGCCATGGTCGGGTCTCGGTGAAGAACACCTTGCGCAGCCGCTCGCGCCGCCAGGCTTCCGTCACGACGCCCAGCGCGGTCCCGATGCCGCCCGTGGCGAGCGGGCCGGTGTTGCAGTGCGTGAGCACCGTCGCCTCCGGGCCGATCCGTTCGGCACCCAGGCGCGCGAGCGCCGCGTTTACGGCGATGTCCTCGTCATGCACGGCTTCCGCCGCGGCCGCCAGCTCCCGAAACGTCGCCCCACGCTCGGCGAGCGGCCGCAGGCGTGCCAGTGCCCAGGCAAGGTTCACGGCGGTGGGCCGGGACCGCGCGAGCGCATCCAGGTCGGCGGCCAGAGCGGCCGGACGCATCTCCGCCGGCAACTCCGCGTGCTGGCGGGCGGACAGCGCCACACCGTAAGCGGCGGCGATGCCGATCGCCGGCGCCCCGCGCACCACCATCTCGCGGATCGCGCGGGCCACCTCGGCCGCGGTCCGGCAGGTCACGGTGCGGGTTTCTTCCGGCAGGCGGCGCTGATCGAGCAGCTCCAGGCTGCGCCGGTCCCAGCGAATCGCCGGGGAGCGCGCCGCCGCGCAGGGGCGGATGGACATTCGGAAAGCATTCGCAGTCGACGACTTTAATTATACTGTGCGGATGCAGGCAGAAATCCTGGTCACGGCGCGCTGGGTCGCGCCGGTCGACCCGCCCCGAGTGCTCGAGAATCACGCCGTTGCGATCGCGGACGGACGAGTGGCCGCCGTGCTGCCCCAGGCGGAAGCCGAGGAGAGCATCGAGGCCGCCGAGCGCATCGCCCTGCCCGGCCATCTCCTGGTCCCGGGCCTGGTCAACGCCCACACGCACGCCGCCATGGCGCTGCTCCGGGGTCTGGCCGACGACCTGCCGCTCGAGACCTGGCTCATGGATCACATCTGGCCGGTGGAAGGCCGTTGGGTGGATGCGGATTTCGTCTATGACGGGGCGCTCGCCGGCGCCGCCGAAATGCTCGCCGGCGGCGTCACGACCTTCGCCGACATGTACTTCTTCCCGGAGTCGACGATCGAGGCCGCGCTGAAACTCGGGCAGCGCATTGTCGCCGGCATGATCGTCATCGGCTTTCCCAGCCGCTACGCGGCCTCGCCGCAGGAATACCTGGAGAAGGGACTGGCACTCAACGACCAGTACCGCGCGCACCCGCTGGTGTCGTGCATGTTTGCGCCGCACGCGCCGTACACCGTGGACACGCCGACGCTGCAACGCATCGCGAGCTACGCCGGCGAGACGCAACTACCCGTGCAGACGCATCTCCACGAGACGGCGCACGAGGTGGCCGAGAGCCTGCGCGAACACGGCAAGCGGCCGCTGGCCCGCCTGCTCGAGCAGGGACTCGCCGGTCCCGGACTCGCGGCCGTCCACATGACCCAGGTCGATGACTCCGACCTCGACACGCTCGCGCGCCACGCGGTCAACGTCGTCCACTGCCCCGAATCGAACCTCAAGCTCGCGAGCGGCTTCTGTCCGGTCGCGCGACTGCTCGACGCGGGCGTCAACGTAGCGCTCGGGACGGACGGCGCCGCCAGCAACAACGACCTCGATCTGATCGGCGAGATGCGCACGGCCGCTCTGCTCGCCAAGGGCGTCTCGGGCGACCCCACGGCACTCGGCGCCACGCAGGCGCTGCACGCGGCCACGCTCGGCGGTGCACGCGCCCTCGGCATGGCCGACCAGATCGGCAGCCTGACGCCGGGCAAGTGGGCGGACATGGCGGCGGTGGACCTCGGCGCGCTGCGCCTTCAGCCGCTGTACGATCCGCTCTCGCAGCTCGTCTACGCCTGTGGGCCGTCGGACGTGACCGACGTCTGGGTGGGCGGCGAGCGGCAGGTGAGCGACGGCCGGGTCAAGGGCATCGACTCCGCCGACCTGGCGTCACGATTGGATCACTGGCAGCAGCGGATCGCGACGACGGAGGCCGCCCATGAATGAGCTTCACGCCGTGCCGCGCGAACGCAACGCGGACCGCGCGGAACTGGCCCGCTTCGGCGCGCTCGCCTCGCGCTGGTGGGATCCCGACGGCGAGTTCCGCACCCTGCACCACGTCAACCCCGCGCGGGTAGAGTTCGTACAGCGCCACGCGGAGCTCGCGGGAGTGGAAACCGTCGACGTCGGCTGCGGGGGCGGTATCCTCAGCGAAGCGCTCGCGACGGCCGGCGCGCAGGTGACGGGCATCGACCTGGCTGCGCCGCTGCTCGAGGTGGCGCGCCTGCACACCATCGAGTCCGGCGCGCGGGTGACGTATCGCGAAGTCGCCGTGGAGGACTTCGCGCGCGACAACGCGGGGCGCTTCGATCTCGTCACCTGCATGGAGATGCTCGAGCACGTGCCGGACCCGGGGTCCGTCGTCACCGCGTGCGCGAAACTGCTCCGTCCCGGCGGCGTCGCCTGCCTGTCCACGCTCAGCCGCACACCCAGGGCGTACCTGCTCGCCATCCTGGGCGCGGAATACCTCACCAATCTCCTGCCCCGCGGAACGCACGACTACAGCCGCTTCATCCGCCCGTCGGAACTCGACCGCTGGGCGCGGGCCGCCGGGCTGGAACTGATCGAGACGGCGGGCCTCGGCTACGACCCCCTGCACAAGCGCGGGGTGCTGGGCGACGACGTGTCGGTGAACTACCTGGCCGCCTACCGCCGCCCCGACAACGGCTGATCCATGGCGCTCAGGCTGGTCCTCTTCGATCTCGACGGCACGCTCGCCGACACCGCGCCGGACATCGCCCGCGCCACCAACGTCGTCCTCGCCGAGGCCGGCCGCCCGCCGCTTCCGCTTGCCCGCATCCGCAGCATCGTCTCCTCCGGCGCCCGCGCGTTGCTGCGCGCCGGCTTCGAAAACGATACGCCGTCCGAGGCGGAAATCGACGGTCTTGCTCAGCGGCTATTCGACGTCTACGCGGAGCGTCCGGCGGCCGCGACCACGGTCTTCCCTGGCCTCGCGGAGCTGATCGCGGAACTGCCCGGACTGGGCGCCGGATGGGGCGTGGTCACCAACAAGCCCGAGCGGCTGGCCGGCCCGATCGTGGCAGCCTTCAAGCTGGCACCCCCCCCGGGCTGCATCATCGGCGGCGACACACTTGCAGCCCGGAAACCGGATCCGCTCCCGCTCTTGGAAGCCTGCCGCCGTGCCGATGTCGCGCCCGCCGAGGCGCTCTACGTGGGCGACGCCGAGATCGACGTCCGCACGGCGCGCGCCGCCGGGATGCCGGTGGCGGTCGCCGGGTTCGGCTACGCACCCGCCGCACAGACGGTGCGGACGTGGCAGCCCGACGTGATCGCGGACAGCGTCGACGCACTGCGCACCGCGCTCCTGGAACGGCTCGCCCCGGCCGCCTGAACCCGCGCCGCCGGAAACGCACCCGGGCCGCGGTCGAACACGGCACGTTCCGGCCGGCGGCCGGCAGACGCGCTACGATTGTGCCGACGAGCCATCGAAAGGATTACGCCATGGGAGTATGGATCGGGCGCTTGATCGCCCTGTTCGACCTGGCCGGCGGGGTGCTCGGTCTCTGGGCCGTCGGTCAGCGGCTGGCCGACGCGTCCGGCGGCGCCGCATGGATCATCGACATCGTGTTCCTCGCGTACTTCGCCTTCGGACTCTGGGCCGGCCTGGCCCTGCTCAAGCCATGGCGCGGAGCGCTGTCCTCCAACCGCCTCTACTGGGTGTTCCAGCTCCTGTCGTTCAGCACGCCGTGGCTGGGCTACCGCCTCGTGAGCGGCGGCGGCATCGACGTGGCTTTCCTGTTCGGACACCGCTTCGCCGCGAACGTGAACGGTTCCGCCGGAAGCGATGCGGTGCTGCGGCTCGCCCACGAGCCCCATCACTGGGTCGTCGCGATCAACGTCGTCGCCGTGGCGGTGTTCGCCTACGTCATCCGGCCCCGCAAGGGGTGATGGACGACAACAGTTCCGCGCCGTCTGCGAGAATGGACGCAGTCCGGAACCGGGCACGCGCCCTTGACTGATCCCCGGAACGACACCTGGCTGCGGGAGCGTGTCGGCGACCCGGCCGACGACCTCTACTTCGCGGCGCTGTTCGCGCATCCGCGCACGCGCCCGGGCGTTACCGCCGCCGCGGCGTTGTACGTCGAGCTCGAGGCCATCGCGACGCGCTTCCGCGACCTGAACGTCGCCCGCACCAAGCTCGCCTGGTGGCGCGAGGAACTGGGCCGGCTGGACGCCGGGCAACCGGCCCATCCCGTGACCCGGGCGCTTGCCGACGCCAGCGCAGCCACGCCGGTTCAACCGCTTCTCGACCTGGTCACCGGCATGGAGCTGATCCTGCTCGAGGGCCCTGTCACGGACATCGCCACGGCGCGGATGCGGGCCGAACGGGGACTGGGCCCGTTCGCGACGGCCCTGGTGGCCATCGTGGCGCCGGAGGAAGCGGCACCCGGGCGCTTCGCGCGGGTCGGGGAAGCGGCCGGACTCGCTCGCGGCCTCGGTGCGCCTTCCGACGACGACGCCCGCGCCGAACGCGCCTCCGCGGCGCGGTCGGCGCTGCTTGAGTCGGCCGCACTCGCCCGCGAGGCGCCTCCGCCCCTCCAGGTACTCGTCGCCCTGGCCTGGCGCCGCGTGCGGTCCGGGTCGGCACCGGATTCCGGGCGGCGAACAACCGCATTGCGGGTACTCACGGCATGGCGTGCGGGTCGCGGCCGGCTGCCCCGCCGGTTACGCCGGGCGTAAAATCGTCCAGAAACGGGTCGAAACCACTATGCGATTCCCCGTCCTGCTTGCTTCGCTGATCGCCGGGCTGCTCCCCGGAATTGCGTCGGCATCTGCGACCGCCGGCATCCCGGCCACGATTGCGACGCCGGCCGCGGCCAGTTCCATCGTCGGAACCGACTTCAACCTGCCGAAGCTCGGACTCGCCGGTGGAGCTGCCCTGCCGCTGTGGAAAGCGCAGGTGATCGGACGCCAGATCTACTATCAGATCCAGCAGGCCGACGGTGTCCTCAACGATCCGCTGGTCGATGCTTACGTCGACTACCTGGGTCACCGTCTGTCATCCGTCGCGAACGGACCCGACGAGCCGTTCCACTACTTCCCGGTCCGTGAAGACGCGATCAACGCCTTCGCCCTGCCCGGCGCGTTCATCGGTGTCAACACGGGCCTGATCCGGGTGACGCGCAACGAGGACGAGTTGGCGGGCGTGCTCGCGCACGAGACGGCACACGTGGTGCAACGCCATATCGCCCGTCAGGTCGCCGACGCGAAATACAACACCCTGATCAATCTGGGCATCCTGCTGGGTGCGATCGCCGTCGCCGCCGCCAATCCCGACATGGCCGCCGGCGCGCTCATGGGCGCGGAAGGCGGCGTCGCCCAGCGACAGATCAACTACACCCGCGCGGACGAGATGGAAGCCGACCGCGTCGGCATCGCCATCCTGGCAAAGGCGCGCTTCAAGCCGCAGGGCATGGTGGATTTCTTCAAATACATGGAGCGCAACTACGCCCTGCAGGGCTACCACATGCCCGAGTTCCTGAGCACCCACCCGCTCGACCTCACGCGCATCTCCGAGGCCGAAAACCGCGCCAAGCAGCTGCATGTCAATCCTCGTCCGGAGGACCGGAACTACGCCCTGATGCGCGCACGTATCCGCGTGCTCGACTCCGACGACCCGGCTAAGACGCTGGCGTATTTCCGCGACAAGGCGAAGAGCGACAGCAAACCCTGGTACCGGGAAGCGGCGGTGTACGGCATGGTGCTCTGCCTGAACCGGCTCGACGAAGCGGCCCGGGCGCTGGCGCTGATCAAGCCGCTGGCCGAACGTCATTCCGACAACGTCGCGCTCCAGCTGGCCGTGGCCGAGTCGCTTCTGGCCGCGGGCAAGACGCAGGCCGGTCTCGCGGCCCTCGACCAGGACGACACGCTGTATCCATCGAACCGCGCGGTGTCCGCCGACTACGCCAGGGCCCTCGTCAACGCCGGACACCCGGCACAAGCGGTCAAGGTGCTCTCGCCGCTGCTGACGGACTACGAGGATGTTCTCGACCCGGATCTGTTCAAGTTGCTAGCGACCGCGGCCAACCGCTCGGGCGATGCCCCCCTCGCCGAGCTGGCCATGGCCGACTACTTCGGGCTCAGGGGCCAGTACCGCTCCGCCCGGATTCAGCTGCGCCGGGCGCTCGCGGAACCGCACCTCTCCGCGGTGCGCCGCACCCAGATCGAGGACCGCAAGAAGGCCCTGGAAGCCGAGTACAAGCAGGCCAAGAAGCTCGGGCTGATCCAACCCGACCAGCCCGGCTCCTGAGCTCTCGCCTCACGGGCACCGGCCCGGCGTGCCGACGCCGGGGCCCGCCCCGGAGACCGGCGGCCGAACGGCTGCGGCGCGTTTTCCGAGTCCCCTGCGCAAACGGGGGACGGCTCACCCCCAAACGGGGGCGGCGCAGGAAGGGGGCCCGCCCGGGAATTCATGTCGGGCACGCGACGGTCCGGAGTGGGTGCCGCGACCTGCACGTGGGGGTGGTCCAACACTCACCACTGCCGTGACACCAACCCCGGTGGCCAGGCCCGCTCGAAGCCGCCAGACAACCGGGACGCCAGTCTCGGCCGCTTTCGCCCGGGCCGTGTTGCCGCGGCGGATCGCTGCTGCATTTGCGTTAGGCTTTGGCGCAGGTTCCCGGTGCTTCCCTCCATGACCACATGGCTCGCGTTGTTGCTCGGCATCGGCGTGGGAGCCGGCGTCGCCGGCACCGCGCTCTACGTCCTTGCCAGAAGCCGCTATGCGGCCGGCCGTGACGCCGGAGCCGCCGACCGTGCGCGTCTCGAAGCGGAGCTCGAGGCCGCGCGCCGGGACGTTGCACAGCTGCGCGAGGACGCCAGCCGCCGCGAGCAGGACCTGGAGGCCCGTCGCGGCGAGATCGCGGCGCTCGGTGAACAGCGCGCGGAGCTGCGCGAGCGCCTCGATCAGGAACGCCGCCAGGCCGAGGAAAAACTCAAACTGCTGGAGCAGGCCCGGAGCCAGCTGAGCGATGCGTTCAAGGGACTGTCGGCCGACGCACTCAAGTCCAACAACCAGCAATTCCTGGAACTCGCCCGCAGCACGCTCGAGAAATTCCAGCAGGGAGCGCGCGACGATCTCGGCGCCCGGCAGAAGGCCATCGAGCAACTCACGCGACCGATCCGCGAACGCCTGGACCGCTTCGACACCAAACTCGGGGATCTGGAGAAGAGCCGGGTCGGTGCCTACCGCGCGCTCGAGGAGCAAGTCCGCTCCCTGGTCAACGAACACATTCCCCGCCTGCACGACGAGACCGCGAAGCTCGTCAAGGCCCTGCGCCAGCCGGCCGCGCGCGGCCGTTGGGGCGAGGTGCAGCTGCGCCGCGTCGTGGAGATGGCGGGCATGACCGAGCACTGCGACTTCAGCGAGCAGGTCAGCGCCAGCGGCGAAAACGGACGCCTGCGTCCGGACCTCATCGTGCACCTGCCGGGAGACCGCCGCATCGTGGTCGACGCCAAGGCACCGGTCGAGGCGTACCTGGAAGCGGTCGAGGCCGGCGACGAAGACGCCCGCAACCGGGCCCTGGTGCGTCACGCACGCCAGGTGCGCGAGCACATCGGCAAGCTCGGCAGCAAGCGCTACTTCGAGCAGTTCGATCCGGCGCCGGAATTCGCCGTGCTCTTCGTGCCCGGCGAAGCCTTCTTCTCGGCGGCGCTGGCGCAGGAGCCGGGGTTGATCGAGTACGGCGCGGAGCAGCGCGTCATCCCGGCCAGCCCCACGACGCTGATCGCCCTACTCAAGGCAGTCGCCTACGGTTGGCGCCAGGAGGCACTGGCCCGCAACGCCCGCGACGTGGCCGCGCTCGGCAAGGAGCTCTACGACCGACTCGGCACCCTCATCGGGCACTGGAACACCGTCGGCCAGCGGCTCAACCAGGCGGTGGACGCCTACGACAAGTCCGTCGGCACCCTGGAGTCCCGCGTGCTGGTGTCGGCGCGGCGCTTCCAGGAACTGAAGATCGGCGCGGCGGAGGATCGGCACGAAGCTGCGCGCGTGGGAAGGACGGCCCGGACCATGACCGCGCCCGAACGAGAGCCCGCGACGCCGGGCGAGACCGATGAAGCCGACGAATTCGATGAATAGCGGGTGCCACCAGCATCGCGGGACCGATCTCGTTAATACGGGTACGCCCCGTCCCGAATCCGGGACGAAAAAGACTGCGACCTCCCTCGCCTTCACAGCGCGGCAGACTATAATTCAAGCACTTATGGCGGACACTGCATTCATGGCATGATTTTTGCAGTTGTTGAAGACGGCCATGTCACCGAGTCCTGATGCCTGACATCCAGCTTTCGCGGAGCGTCCGCCGCCGGCGCCGCACCCTGCGCTACGGCCTCATCCTCGCCGGGATCGCGGCTCTCGTCGCCGCGGGCGTGTTGCTCCTCGTCTTGCTTCCCGGCGGTACCGCCGTGTCCCGCTCTGCGCTGCTGATCGCACCCGTCAAGGCAGGTCACCTGGCGATCCGCGTACAGGCCCCCGGCACCCTGGAACCGAAGGTGCGCCGCTGGGTCACGGCCGCGGTACCGGGCGTCGTGGAATCGGTCAACGTGCAGCCGGGCGACCACGTGAAGGCGGGAACGGTACTCGCTGTGCTCGGCAACCCGAAGCTCAATGCCGACCTTATCAGTGCGCGCGCGGACCTCGCGACGGCAAGAGCGACCCTGGTCTCGCTCAAGGCGCAGCTGCAGAACCAGCTCCTGGACCTCCAGACCACGCTTGCCTCGGCACAGGCCGACTCCAAGGCGTCCGCCTTCAAGGTCAAGGCACAGCGGGAACTGGTCGCGGACCACATCGTCTCGCGGCTCGACTACGAGCGCTCGCGCCTGGACGCCCAGAAGTACGCGCAACAGGTATCCCTGACGAAACAGCGTATTGCCTCGTTCCGCGACAACATGGCCGCGCAGATCAAGGCACAGCACGCGAAGGTCAGCGCCCTCGAGGCCGCACTGGACGAAAAGCACTCGGAGGTCGACTCGCTGAAGGTGACCGCCGGCATGTCCGGCGTCGTGCAGAACATCGCCGTGCAGACCGGGCAGACCCTGTCGCTCGGGGGCAACATCGCCCGCGTCGCGAGCCTGCAGCATCTCAACGCCGTGTTGCAGGTCTCGCCGAGCGAGGCCAGTGGCGTTGCGGTCGGTCAGCCGGTGTCGGTTTCCCTGGACGTGGGCAGCGACCCGAAGATCCACGGGACCGTGACGCGCGTGGCGCCCGCCGTTTCCGACGGCAGCGTCGACGTCGATGTCGGGCTCCCCGGCGGGCTTCCGAACGGCGCCCGCCCCAAACTGTCCGTCTCGGGAACGATCGCGATCGCCACGCTCCCGCATACCCGCTACGTCCAGCGTCCGGTGTACAGTAAGCCGAACTCGACGCAAACGCTGTACAAGCTCGTCGACGGCGGCGGCGCGGCGATACCCGTGCAGGTAAGGTTCGGGCGCGCCTCCGCACAGGAAATCCAGGTACTGAGCGGGCTGAAGCCGGGCGACCGCGTGATCGTATCGGACACGTCGGATTTTGCCGGAGCCGGCCGCGTGCGGATCCGATGACCATGAAGCCGGCCGCATCGAAGCACGAACAGGAGGGGGGAATGACCGTGAGTACAGCCACGCCCGTAATCGCCATCGAAGACCTCACCAAGGTGTACCGCACCGAGGAACTCGAGACCCACGCCCTCACCGGTATCCATCTCACGGTGATGGAAGGCGAGTACGTCGCGGTCATGGGGCCGTCCGGTTGCGGCAAGACCACGCTACTGTCACTGCTCGGCCTGCTCGACGAATCCACGAGCGGCACCTACCATCTTTCCGGACAGCCGGTGGAAGCCCTGCGTGCCGCCGAGCGAGCGCACGTGCGCAACCGCCACATCGGCTTCGTGTTCCAGGCATTCAACCTGATCGGCGACCTGACGGTTTTCGAGAACGTCGAGTTGCCGCTCGTCTATCGCGGCGGGGTATCGCGTTCGGAACGGCGCGAACGCACGGAACAGGTGCTCGACGAGGTGGGGATGCTTCACCGCGCCCGGCACTATCCCTACCAACTCTCTGGCGGGCAACAACAGCGCACTGCGGTGGCGCGGGCGCTGGTCACGGAGCCGGATATCCTGCTCGCGGACGAACCCACCGGCAACCTCGATTCCAAGGCGGGCCAGTCGGTCATGTCGCTGCTCGATGCGCTCAACGAGCGCGGGGCCACCATCCTGATGGTGACGCACGACCCGCAGTACGCCGCCCGCGCCCAGCGCATCGTGCGGTTGCACGACGGCCAGATCGTCGACGAAAGCGCCGAGGCCGGAGCACCTGCGATGCAATGGGCGGAGCTCGGCTGATGGGGGCGCTGCAGCTTCGGGCGGCCGCCGGCCGGCGCCCGAGGGATATCGTATGAAGGTGCTGCACGTCGTCGCCGCCTCGCTGCGGCGAAGCTTCCGCGACAAGGGCTTCGCCACCGTCTTCATCCTCACACTCGCACTCGGCGTGGGCGCAAACGCAGCGCTGCTTGCCGCCCTGCGTGGCTACCTTGTGCGGCCACTGCCGTACCACCATGCGGGTCGCCTCGTCGTCGTCAATTGGAAGGTTCCCAAAGCGTCACCGGGTACTTATCCGGCCTCAATCCCGATCTATCAGTTCCTGTCCGGCCACAAGCACCAGTTTGTGCGCACTGCCCTCGCAGCCTCCGAAAAGGCGACGATCGTTGTGGGGGGGCACGCGCGCACCGTCCCGGCCGAGCACGTCACTGCCTCGCTCTTCTCCACGCTCGGCGTCCGCCCGTTCCTAGGCCACTTCTTTCCCTCCGCTGCGGACCGGCCCGACGGGCCCACCCTCGCAGTCGTGAGTTACCACTTCTGGCAGAGCGCGCTTCACGCCGACCCGAACGCCGTCGGGAAAACCGTGACCATTGACGGAGTCCAGCGACGTATCACGGGAATCATGAAGGAAGGCGCGTTTTTCCCGCGCCGGAACGTGGCCGCCTACTTGCCGCTCCGCATCACGCCCGCAGACGCGCAATCGAATCGGGCAAGTCAGGGAATCGGTACGCTGGTTGCGCGACTCGCACCAGGCAGGCAGCACAAAGCCCTGCGTCCACAGCTCGACGGGCTTTCCCAGAAGTTCTTGGGATCGCTCCCGCCGGGACTGCACACGGCTCTTGGCGGGGCCGGCTTTTCGCTCACCGGGAAGCCTCTCCGAACGTTCCTTTACGGCGACACCGCCCGGCGGCTCGCACTGATCGAACTCGGGGCACTCGTTCTTCTCGCACTCGCAGTCGTTAATCTGATGAACCTGACGCTGGTGCGAACACTCCGCCGGCGCCACGAGATCGCCCTGCGCCTAGCGCTAGGTGCCACCCGACGATCCCTGCTGGGTCTGGCCCTCGCGGAGACCGTTCCACTCGCTGTCGTGAGCTGGGGGATCGCCCTCGGCATCGCGTACGCGGGCACAGTGGTCCTGCGCGGCTTCGGAGTGGGGGCCAACGCAACGGCCTTCACAATCAGCATCGACCCCGTCATCATCGCCGCCGGCTTGGCCATTGCTCTGGCGGGCGCATTCCTGGCCGTGCTGCCCATGGTCCTGGCTCCCCGCCGCGCCCTGCTCGCCCGCCTCGTGGAAGGGCCACACGGAACTGCCTCGCGCGGAGCCGGTCGGCTGCAGCGCGGGCTCAGCATTGCCCAAGTGGCGTTTGCCGTAGCACTGCTCGCCAACGCGGTGCTTCTGGGCATCACGCTCAACAATTTCTCGGATATATCACCCGGGTTCGATCCGAATAGCCTGCTCAGCGCCGAACTGACATTGCAGGGGCCGCGTTTCAGCGACAGCCACGACGCGAGTCGATTCGACCGGGCGCTTCTCGAGCACGTGAAGGCGCTGCCGGGTGTCAGCAACGCTGCACTTTCGGGCGGCGGTTTCGGTGTGCCGTTCCTTGGAACCGCAAAGTCCAGCGCCTTCGCGCCCAATACCGGGCGCGCGAGCCAACAGCCGGGAGTCGAATCGGGTACCCGATCTGCTTACGTACTGCTAGCGAAAGGCAAGTTGCTCAGAACGCTGAACGTAGCACTACTCCGCGGCAAGAGACTGGGAAAGCTAGGCTCCGACCCCGCGCGCAGTGTCATTGTGGACCGCCGTCTCGCGATGCGGTTTTTCGGCACAACAGACGTGATTGGAAAGACCCTGTCACGGGGAGCCGGTGGACCGCCATTGACGATACGAGGCGTCGTCCCCCACCTATTGTGGGGCCCGAAACCAACGACGAACGACCTGGGCACAGTGATCATGCCGTACACGCAGGAGGGGGCCCGGCAGCCGATTCTTCTCGTGCGCTGCAATGGGGCGCTGCCTATCGTCAGACACGAACTGCGCGAGGCGCTGGCACAATTGGCACCCGAACAGAGTTTCACGCGCATGGCCTCCATGCATGCGCTCATGACTCAGTCGCTGGCCCCGCTGGCGGCCCCCGCCAGCCTGTACGGACTGTTTGGCTTGATCGCTCTGCTCCTTGCCGCGGTTGGCGTCTACGGCGTCGTCGCCTACCGGGTACGTCTGAGATTGCCAGAGTTCGCGGTCCGCCAAACCCTTGGTGCCACGCCGAGACGCGTCGTGCTCATGGCCTTGGCCGAGGGCGGCTGGATCGCCGTCACAGGCATCGCCGTCGGTCTGGTTGGAGGCTGGTGGCTGCACGAGCTCGCGGGCCGCATTGCCGGAGCTGCCCTTGACCCGGTGCCGTACGCCGCGACCGCGGCAATCATGGCCGTCGTAATCATCCTCGCGGCATTCGTGCCGGCGGTCCGCGCCAGCCGCACGGATCTCGTCGCCGTGCTGAGACCACAGTAGTAGCAGCCACCATGGTTCGTCCGAACTCGTTGACTGAAGCCGGAAACGTGGCCGGAAATGGCCCCGGGAATAGGAACGGATATTGAGTTCCCGCGCCTTCTAATCGGGGATTGACGAGCGCTATGCCTTAGGGGAAGGATCGTAGCGTGGTTCCCAGAACCCCGGCCCGGGATCGTGGAAGACCCGGGAGCCGCCCCGGACGAGACGTACCAGGAAATGGCCGACGCCGCTGCTGCCAAAGGCATAGTCATGGCTTCGGCGCAGGTGGAAACGGCCCGGGTAGATCGCACCGCCCTCGCCCTCCACCTCAAACAACCGCGTCACGTCCGCGAGTTGCCAGGCCCGCTCCAGCCACCGCTGCTCGCCGGTCAGAATGTGGAGGTCCAGCATCGTCTCGCCGAGGCCGCTTGTCCCCAGGAACTGCCCGGGTGCGCTGAGTACCGGCGTGTAGGCACCACTGGCAACTTCGTCGGCGATCCGGCGGTAACGCGCGTCGCCCAGCGCACCTGCAAAGCGCACGAGCACGGCCGCGATGCCGGCGCCGCCTTCGATCCAGTACGGGTCCCAGCGCGCGGCCCCGTCCGCGCCGCCGAAACGCGGGAGCCCGTCGTCCAGCGGGTACTTGGCATGGGCCAATTCCGCTTCCAGCCCTTCCACGGCCGTCTCACGGAAGCGTGGGTGTTTCGTTGCCTCGTACAAGCGAAGCAGGAACAGGGCGATGCCGGCGCCGCCATACCCGATGCCCGAGGCCGGAACGCCGGTGCCCCAGCAGGGCCAACGGGTCCCCGTCCCCGAGGCCTGCACTATGGCGAGAAGCTCCTCTCCGGCTCGAATGGCTTCCTCCAGGTGCACGTCCCGAGCTGTGGACGCATACAGCATCAGTCTCGTCATGCCATAGCCCGCCATCCCGTGAAACAGCGTGGGGTCCTGCGTCAAAAGGTTCGACCCCGCGGCCGCGGCCGCAAAAGCCTCCGCTTGCCCGACACGATCGAGCGACGCAAAGCTCCAGGCCAATCCTGAATGCCCTGCCATGAGCCCCGGCGGCAGAAGCGCGGTGCCGTCGAGCGCCTCGGTGCTCGCCCTCGCCAGAATCGCCGCGGGCGGGACCTCGCCGGCCCGGCCGAATAGACTTAACGGTCCCGCCGCGCCGAAGGCAAACCCCCAGGGGTTGGTAGAGAAGAGCTTGAAGTCGCCCGGCCAGACCCGGTCCTCGCGGTCCGGGTCGGCCGTGGCGCGCAGGTCGGCGAGGATCGCGGTCAACGACCGTTCCGCCGCCTCCCGGCGCCCCCGGGTCGCGGGTGTGCGTTGTCCTCGGCGGCGCGCGAGACGGGCGGCTAGCCTTGCTGCGCTATCGCGCATTTCCCACAGGACCGCGCGAGCACGAGCAGGATCGTCTTCCCGGAGCGCGGTGGCGGCCTCGAAGAGCGGCGCCGGGATGTTCACTTGGCGCGTGAGCTGGCGTTCGAAATCAACGAGGGCGCCGCGCTTGAGGGCGAGGAACCCCTCGAGCGGCATGGCAAGGCCGAACAGCATCATCCCGGCCGCGTACCAGTCGTCCCGGGGACGCAACGCTTCACCGTGTAAGCGCCCGGCGCGCATGAAGCCCTGCGTTCCGTAGAGCGAGGACACGCCGTCGCCCGCCTCCGATTGGAGGTGCGCGCCCTCGAAGTCGATCAGGCGCACGGCGCGGGTGTCGGGATTGACCAATACGTTTGCGGGAGACAGGTCGCCCAAGACGACGCCGCGCTCGTGCACCGCTTGCACGGCATCGAGGAGATTGAGCGCCGCGTCCGCCGCCTGCGCGCAGAAGCGCCTGAGCCTTGCCCGATCGCGCGGAGCCACCGGCACGGCGAAGTCGGACCGGGCCCGGAAGGCCGTCCACGGCAAGTAACCGTCGCAATACTCCTCGACGAGGTATTCGTGCTCCCATTGCCCGAACCGGGCCACGAAACGGGGTACTTGTGCCACCTCGGCCAGTCGGCGCAACACCTTGCCTTCGTGCTCGAGCAGATCCGTTGCGAAGACACCGCCGTCGGGGAGCGTCACCCCGTAAATGCCCGGTCGCGCTTCCTTGACCAGGACGTGCTCGCCGCTCAACCGGTCAACGGCCTTGTAGACGCCGCCGGACGTACTGAACGTCACCGCCTCGACGGGCTCGAAGCGCCCGTCGAGCACAACGGGGCCGGATTGGATTCCGGACTCGGCGCGCCCGGCGAGCGGATCGCGGACGCCCGGCGGCAGTTCGAAATACGGTGTGCGCCGATCCTCGATCCAGCGGCCGTGCCCATCGCGGATCAGATAGCGCATGTAGCCGTGTGGAGTCAGCTCGCTGGTGGACCGGAAACCGCCGTAGCGGTAGTAGACGGCCCGCGCATCGCGGAACCGGCGATCTGACAGAATGTAGGGTGCCGTCTCCCCAACCTCGAGTGCTCCCGCCAAGGCGTCGCCGAGCGCCAGGAACTCGCGCTCGCCGGGGGGATAGATCGTGAAGAACTTGCCGGCCGCTCCGCGCCCGAACTGCTTGCTGTTGACGATCCTGAGCAGGTCGCGACTGCAGACCACCTTGAAGGCTGCGTCGTGCTCCACCAGCAGCGGGACGACGCGTTCGATGACCGCCTCTGCCTCCGCGAGTCCGGCGGCAAGGTGCAACTTGAACCCCTGGATGGGCATCGCCACGCCGGGCGGCTCCGCTCGATACCAGAGGCCCATGTTTTCACGCACCCATTCCTGCGGCAGCGCCTCGTCGACCAACGGCCGATAGTCGCGGAAACGGGGAACGCGTTCCAGTGCCTCGAAGTAGCGGGGATGCGCGAGGGTAAAGAGCGCCAGCCGGCGCCTACCCTCGAGCCCGCCGAAATCTTCTCCGACGTAGTCCTCGATCAGCCAACCCTCCGGGCAGAGGGAAACCGGGAAGCACCCGCCGGCTTTCCAGGCCGGCAGGCGCCCCGGACCGGTGCATGCCGATACACGCCGCTACTCAGCGCGTGTCGGGCAATGGCTCCCGACTTATTCGCCTTCCTGCTGGATCTGGGTCCCCATGCAGCCGAGGCTGAAACCGCTGAAAGCAATCTCCGGGGATTCAAGGTCGTTGGCAACCGGAAGCTTCTGAAGGTCGAGAATGTTCATGATCATAACTCCTTGTCAGGACTGGGTTAGTGAAATAACCGCCTTCAATCGCCCATCGAACGAAGGCGGGTCAGCTTGTGAACTACAAGGCCTAAGTTGGGTAACTCTCCCAGGCAGTTCGCGGCCTGGCCCGAGGTGACGGTGGTGAGAGAGGGCCGCGCGGGGTCAACGCAGGGAGTACTGCCTGTTTCCCGACGTTGCCGGCCGGCCGTCGATCGGGCCTCCGGACCTGGGCTTTCCATCAAGGGACCTAGCAAAACGCGTGCCATTGCCGTAAAGCGCCCTATGACTCTGAATTATGGGAATTATTTTTGGAAACGCAGTGTTACAGGCACTGGAAAACGTCCCGGAACCGGGACTCCATACCCATTCATTCCCGTTTTCGGGATCCTGGAATCCCGCCATCGACTCCGTTCTGAGCCATCCATGGGACCGCTCCAAACCCATTTTCGGGACGCCGCCGCGTCGCATATCGTCGGGGAACTCCGGACCCGGCCCGCGTGAAGACGCAGCGTCCGTCACAGCCGCGATTCAAGGCGTTCGGGGGTTCCCGCGTTGTGTATAGTTTTCGCAATGAAATACCGCATTCTTATCGCCGACGACCAGCCGGACGTCCGGGAGGCACTGAGCCTGTTTCTCACGGGCGAAGGCCACGATGTCGAGACCGCGGCCTCGCCCGCCGAGGTGTTGGCCGCGCTCGAGCGGCCCGGCATCGACGCCCTCATCCTGGACCTGAATTTCCGCTCGGACACCACCTCCGGCCGTGAGGGCCTGGCCGTTTTGAAGGAAGTGCGCGCGAATGACCTGGAGCTGCCCGTGGTCGTCATCACCGCCTGGGGCACGGTCCAGCTTGCCGTCGAGGCGATGCGCACAGGCGCGAGCGATTTCATCGAGAAGCCGTGGGACAACGCGCGACTGATCTCCGTGCTCAACAACCAGCTCGCCCTCGCCGACGCCCGCGCGGAAAACCGCCGTCTGCGCGCGGAGGTGGAACACCAGCAGAGCAGTGAGATCATCTTCCGTTCGCGCGCGATGCAGGCGGTCATGTCCACCGCGGAGAAGGTGGCCCAGGGTGACGTCTCCGTGTTGATTACCGGGGAAAGCGGCACCGGCAAGAACCTGATCGCGCGCGAGATTCACAGCCGCTCGGACCGGGGGAGCGGCCCGTTCGTGCACGTGAACCTCGGCGCCCTGCCGGAAACGCTGTTGGAGAGCGAGCTGTTCGGCCATGTGCGAGGAGCGTTCACGGACGCGCGCGCGGACAAGATCGGACGATTCGAGCTTGCCGACGGCGGCACGCTGTTCCTCGACGAGATCGCCAACACGACCGCCGCCGCGCAGGCGCGGCTGCTCACCGTGCTGGAGAGCAATTCGGTCGAGCGGCTCGGCGATACGCGCTCGCGGCCCGTGGACGTGCGCATCGTCTCGGCGACCAACGCGAACATCGCCGACCGGATCGAGGCCGGCGACTTCAGGACGGACCTCTTCTACCGCCTCAACACCATCGAGATTCACGTGCCGGCGCTGCGCGAAAGGCCGGAGGACGTCCCGGTGCTCGCGGCACACTTCCTGACCCACTTCGCGCGCCGGCACGCCAAGACCGTGACGACGTTCAGCGACGCCGCGATCGAAGCGCTGATCGCGTACGACTGGCCCGGCAACGTGCGTGAGTTGGCCCACGTGGTGGAACGCGCGGTCCTGCTGACCGAAGAAATGACCATCCAGGCATCGGACCTGCGCCTGCCGACCGGCAACGAAGCACTCTCGCTCGAAGCCATGTCTCTGGAGCAGGCCGAGCGCTACCTCATGCGCCGCGCACTCGACCGCACCAGCGGCGACGCGGAAGCGGCCGCGCGCCAGTTGGGGATTTCCCGCAGCGCCTTCTACCGGCGCCTGTCGAAGCACCGCACATGAGACTGCGCGTGGTCCCGCTCGAGCTGCGCGTGGCCACCCTAGCCCTGGGCGCCGCTGCCCTGCCCGCAGCGCTGGCTCTGCTTCTGACCGAGACGTCGCTGCCCCGATGGGCCACATATACGCTGACCGCCCTCGCCCTCGCCGGCGCGGCCGCGGTGGCGCTGGTCATCTACCGGCGCCTCGTGGGCGGGTTCGAACGATTGACCGGTCTCATCCACAGCCTGCGTGGCGGCGAATTCACCCTGCGCGCCCGGTCGGAAGCCGGCAGTTTCGGCCGCTCGCTCGCCGCGGTGAACGTACTGGCGCAGGATCTCAGCGGCCTTCAGCGCGCGGGCATCGAATCCGATGCACTGCTCGGAAAGCTGCTCGGCTCGCTCGACCTTGCGATTCTCGTCTTCGACGACGGCGACCGCGTCACCGGCGCAAACGAGGCCGCCAACCGCATATTCGCAAGCCAGTTCCGGTCCCTTCCGGGCAGCCATGCCTCGGATCTGGGACTCTCGGAGTGGATGAGCGCCACGGCGCCGGTGCGCGCAAGCCGGCGCTTTCCCGGCGGCGAGGGCCCCTGGGAAATCCGGGTCGTGCGCTTCCGGCGGAGCGGCAAACCGCACCGCCTGCTGGTGATCACCAACCTCGCCCAGGCGCTGCGCGAGGAAGAGCGCCGTGCCTGGCAGGGTCTGATCCGCGTGCTCACACACGAGACCGGCAATTCCCTCGGGCCGATCCGTTGCACGGCCTACGCACTGAACCAGCGCCTCTCCCGCATAGCCATGGACGAGTCGACGAGCACGGCGCTGAACAGCGGGCTCGATCTCATCGAGCGCCGCGCGAGAATGCTGTCCGAGTTCATTCATCGCTACGCCGACCTTGCCCGCCTGCCGCCGCCGCAGCCGCACCGCATCAACCTGGACGAACTCATCCAGCGGGTCGTCTCGCTCGAGACGCGACTGGACGTGGAAGCTGTCGGACGCACGAGCGTCATGGTGGTCGCCGACCCGGCCCAACTCGAACAGGCGCTCATCAACCTGCTCAAGAACGCGGCGGATGCGGCGCTGCAGACCGACGGCGGCGTGCAGATCCGCTGGTCGGAATCCGATGAAGGTACCGTCATCGAGGTCCTCGATGGCGGACCCGGCCTGCCGCAAACCGAAAACCTGTTCCTGCCCTTTTTCACGACCAAGCCGAGCGGAAGCGGAATCGGCCTGGTGCTGACACGCCAGATCATAGAAGCCCACGGCGGCACGCTCACGCTGACGAACCGCACCGGCACCCGCGGCGCCATTGCACGCATCCAGCTTCGTACCAACCAGCGCACGAGCTGACCCGCCGGATACATACGCAGAGTCTGGCGCGACCCCGTGTTCCGATCCTGCGCAACAGCTCCCCGCTACACAGCCCGGCAGCGCGAATTCCTCCGCGAGAAACGTCCCGCATCCGAGATTGAACCGGGACAAGAGTCCCGCATCCGGGATTTCCGCGGAACAGAATCGGGACGGCAAAAAATTATTGAATATCAACAACTAAAACACGCCAATAAGGGTATATAAATAACGCTGGGGGGGACGGTCATGCCGGGTGCCGCACGGGGCATTCCCCGGCACCCGGTGTGACCGCTTTGTCTTCTGCCGGGTTGCAGTATGCGAAAACTGAGAACGCGACTACTGCTGCTGATGTTGCTCGTCATCGCACCGGCGCTGGTGACGGTCGTCGTGCTGGGCTGGCGCAACATCGAGCACGTGCGAAACGACGCACGGCAACAGGCCCTATCGCTGGCGCACCAGGCAGCCACGGACTTCCATCCCGCCACCGAAGCCCGTCACCTCGTGGCAACGCTGTCCGCCGTCCCGGTATTCAGCGAGCCGGGAAAGTCTTGCAACGAATTTCTCGCTCGCGTTCTCCGCCGCAACAAGGCGGTCACGAACATCGGCATCATCAACACGGACGGAGACCTGGCGTGCAGCGCCGTGCCATTCCAGGGGCGGTTGTACCTGGGTGCCCGCACCTTCTTCCAGTCCGCGATGCGCGGCGCGGACACGTCGGCGGTCACCGACCGCTCCGGCGCGGCCGTCAAGGCGCCCATGCTGGTTTACGCCGCGCCCCTCCCCGGTAGCGGGGAGAATCCGGCCGGCGTCGTGTACGCGGCGATCAAGCTGAGCCGGCTCGGCCGTATCGCCGAATCGGCCCACTTGCCTCCGGGATCCACCCTCACCACGCTGGACCATAGCGGGCATGTACTGGCCAGGGCGCCGGATGCCGGACGCTGGCTCGGCCGACAGGTGCCGCTCTTCTCGCAACTCGTCGGCAGCCTGGACGGGAACGCGTCGCTCACCACCGATCGCTCCGGCCCGGACGGCGTCCGCCGCCTCTATGCCGTTTATGCGCCCGCGTCCGGTTCACGCGGGAGCGGGTTGTACGTGGTCGTGGGAATGCCCGACGCCCGCATCCTGGCCGGCGCCCGGCACAGCCTGATCGAGAATCTTTCCATCGTCGGCGCCATGGCCGTGCTTCTGCTCGCCATCGGCTGGTTCGCGGCCGATCGCCTCGTCCTGCGCAAGATCGCGTCGCTTACCGGTGCAGTACGCCGGCTGTCCTCGGGCGACTCGAACGCACGCGCCCGCCTCGACGGCGACGACGAGATCGCGCAACTCGGAGAGGTCTTCGACGGCATGGCGGAAAGGCTGGGACTGCAGGCGGACCAGCTCCGGGACCAGATGCAGCGCACGGAACGCATCAACCGCGTCTACCGGGTCCTGAGCGGAATCAACACGGCGATCCTGCGGCTGCGCGACGACGAGGCGTTGCTGCACGAGGCGTGCCGGATCGCCGTGGAGGTCGGGGGCCTGCGCATGGCCTGGGCCGGCCGCGTCAATGGCCACGCGAGCGGCGTCCGGCTGATGGCCCACGCCGGCGTGGGCCGCGCCGCCGTCGAAGACATGATCGCCTCCATGAACGAGGGGCTGGCGGAGGGTCGCGGCACCGTGGGGCCTGCCCTGCTCAACCGCAAGCCGATCGTGTGCGATGACATCGCGGCCGATCCCCGGATGACGCCATGGCGTGACGATCTCCTCGCCCTGGAATGCCGCTCAGTGGCGACGTTCCCGCTGTGGCGCGGCCGTGACCTCGTCGGCAGCCTGACGTTCTACGCCGACGAGCCGGGCTACTTCGATTCCGAGGAGATACCGGTGTACGAGGAGGTCGCGGCGGATACCTCGCTGGGCCTGGAATTCGCTCATTACGCAGCGCGCCAGGACTACCTCGCCTACCACGACCCGATAACGGGCCTGCCCAACCGCGCGCTTTTCCGTGATCGCATCCAGCAGGCCATCATCGCGGCGAAACGGCAAGGCGACTTCCCGGCCGTACTCGCGGTCGAGATTCCGGAGGTCCAGAAACTGTCGGACCACTTCGGACATCATGTCGCGGACCAGGCGCTGCGCGCGCTCGTCCCGCGACTTACGGCCGTGCTGCGCGAAGGCGATTCGCTGGCGCGGCTGGAGGGTCATGCCTTCGCCGTCGGCCTGGTTGCTCAGACGCGCAGCTCGGACGATGCCAACGCGATCGCGTCGCGCGTCCTGCAGCTGTTCCCGCTCGAACTCGAATTCGACGACAAGTCGTTCGTGGTGACCGCGCGCGTGGGCATATCCGTGTATCCCGCGAGCGGCAGCGACGTGCAGACGATGATCCGCAACGCGGAGCTCGCCGTCCACGCCCTCGAGCCGGGTCGGCAGGTGGGCTTCTATTCGCGGGAGCTGGACGCGACGCTACGCCGCCGCCATCAGGTCGAACAGGCCCTGGCGCGCGCCGACCTCGACCGCGAGATGCGAGTCGTCTACCAGCCCGTGGTCGATCTCGACAACGAAAACGTTATCGGCGCCGAGGCACTGCTGCGCTGGACTAGCCCGGCACTCGGCGACGTCCCGCCGGGCGAATTCATTCCCGTCGCCGAACAGGTCGGGCGGGTCGAGATGCTGGGGCGCTGGGTGCTGCGCCAGGTGCTCGCGCAGGTGCGCGACTGGCAATTGCGCGGCCTCGAGTTCGGGACCATCAGCGTGAACGTCGCCGCACCGGAACTGCGCCAGCGCGACTTCATCGGTACCGCTACGAGACTCCTGGAAGAAAGCGGCGTGGACACGAGCAACCGTCCGGTCGCGCTGGAGCTGACCGAAACGACCGCCATCGAGAGCATGGAGACGGTCGTCGAGGCACTGGAGAAGCTCCGGGACATCGGCTTCCAGATATACCTCGACGATTTCGGGACCGGTTACTCCTCGCTCGCGCACCTGCACCGGATCCCCACACACGCGCTCAAGATCGACATCGACTTCATCCGCCGCCTCGCCGACGACAATGCCTCGCTGAGCCTGACGCGGGGCAGCATCATGCTGGCCCACAGCCTCGGCCTGCGGGCCATCGCGGAAGGCGTCGAGACGGCCGAGCAGTTCCGGATTCTCAAGGAACTCCGCTGCAACGAGGCGCAAGGCTACCTCTTCAGCCCGCCGGTCGCCCCGCTGCAGTTCACGGAACTGCTCAAGGATCGCATGACGGCCTGACCGCCATCCCGGGCATGGCGGCGATTCATGTCCGCAGCCTGCTGCGGCCGCCTCCCGGCGACGGAAACGGCGAACGCGGCGGCCGACCGAGGCGCGAGGCGCTTTGCCGTTATCCTGAAGGGCGTTGCCAATCGAACAGGAGGCTCTTATGCCCTTCGCACTCTCCGAGATGAAACTCTCGAGTCCCGCGTTTCGCGATCGCGGGGCGATCCCGGCCAAATACACCGGCGAGGACGACAACGTCTCCCCCGCGCTTTCGTGGTCCGGGGCACCCGAGGGAACGGAAGGATTCGCGGTCATCTGCCACGACCCCGATGCCCCGCTCGTGAGCCCCGGCGGCACCTATGGCTTCGTGCACTGGGCCCTGTACAACATCCCCGGCAGCGTGAACAGCCTGCAGGAAGGAACGAACCACCACACCGCGGGCAAGAACGACGGAGGCAAGACCGGCTACATGGGGCCCATGCCGCCGAACGGCCACGGCGTGCACCACTATTTCTTCTGGGTGCTCGCCCTCGACCGGAAGACGGAACTGCCCGAGGGCCTGTCGCTCTGGGAACTGCTCGAGAAGATCGAGCCGCACGTCATCGGCATGAACCGCATCGTCGGCACCTACGAGCGCAAGTAAGCCTCGACCGCACGGCATCGGGCCTCAGGCCCGGTGCCGGCTTCCCCCAATGTGCTCCCGCCGGGCGCCGGCGTCGCCGGCCGGTCACGGCCGGGCGCGCTGGTACTGGCGTGGCCAATCGATGTCCGCTCCCAGCTCTCGGGCCGCACGCAGCGGCCAGTAGGGGTCCCGCAACATCTCGCGGGCGAGCAGCACCGCGTCGGCCTGGCCGGTCCTCACGATGTGCTCGGCCTGCACGGGGTCGGTGATCATCCCGACGGCCCCCGTGGCGACGTCGGCTTCGCGGCGGATACGCTCTGCAAAGGCCGTCTGGTACCCGGGGCCCACGGGGATTCTCGCATCAGGCACCAGACCGCCGCCCGAGCAATCGACGAGATCGACACCGGCCTGCTTGAGCCGGCGGGCGAACGCCAGCGACTGGTCGGCATCCCAGCCACCCTCGGCCCAGTCGGTCACCGATATCCGTACGAACAGCGGCAGGCCCGCCGTCCAGGTCTCGCGCACGGCGCGCACCACGCGCAGCGGGAGGCGGACGCGGTTGTCGAACGCGCCGCCGTACTCGTCCTCGCGACGGTTGGACAGCGGCGACAGGAACTCGTGCAGCAGGTAGCCGTGGGCGGCGTGCAACTCCAGGACCTTGAACCCGGCCGCCCGGGCCCGGCGCGCCGCGGCGGCGAACGCCTCGACGAGCGCGTCCATGTCCCCCGGCGTCATGGCCCGCGGCACGGGGTGTCCCTCGGCGAAGGGCACGGCGCTCGGTGCGAGCGGCGTCCAGCCGCGGGCGTCGGCGCCCAGCGGCCGCCCGCCACGCCACGGGGCATCCGTCGATGCCTTGCGTCCGGCATGGCCGATCTGCATCGCCGGAACCGCGCCCTGGGCCGCGATGAAATCGGCGATGCGCCGGAACGGCGCGACGTGCGCGTCGTCCCAGATGCCGGAATCGTCGGGCGAAATGCGGCCCTCCGGGGTCACGGCCGTGGCTTCCACCATCACCAGTCCGGCCCCGCCGACCGCCCGGCTGCCCAGGTGCACCAGGTGCCAGTCGGTAGGCTCGCCGCCGCGGCTCGAGTACTGGCACATCGGCGAGACGAATACCCGGTTGCGGAACGCGACCTCCCGCAGCTTCAGCGGCGTGAACAGGCGGCTCTGGCTCACGGCAACCCGACCGTGTGCACGCCATCCCCGCGCAGCGTAGCGTTCAGACTTGAGAGTCCGGCCTTGCGGAACGCGTCGAACGCGTGGATGTGCTCGTGCAGCTTCGCATCGAGGACCTTGAACGCGGCCATCTGCTGTTCCGTGGGGGCGTTGTCGCTGGAGGCGTCCTCGACCTGACGCAGCAGCGCGGAGAGCCGCCCGAAGCTCTGCATCGGCTGGCGGAAGGCATCCTCGCGCGCGCCGGTCAGGTAGATGTCGAAGAGGTGCCCTTCGATGCCGACCAGCTTGCTCCGCGCATCATCCACGGCCGCCAGTGCATCCTTGTGCCGGCCGACGTTGCCGGAAAGACGCTCCTTCAAGTCGTGGAGCTGCTGGCGCAGCGATTCGATCGCGTCGATCGTCTGCACGTCCGTCTCGAGGTCGGCATAGATGTCCCGCGCCAGCCGGGTCTGGGCCGCGATGTCGGCCTTCGTGCCGCGCGTGTGCGGATCCTTGCGGATCTCCAGCGGCTGCGTGTGCCGCTGACCGTCGACGGTGAGCACCACGCGGTACTGCCCCGGCTGCACGAGCGGTCCCCGCTGCGTGAGGTCCAGGTCCCAGGAAACGATGTGCCGCGTCCCGCCCTTCGCGGGGCCGGCCCACGGCGCCTGCGGCGGCGGCCGCAGCAGCTTCGCCTTCGGCACGGGCGCGCGGCGCAGGTTCCAGGTGATGCGGTTGAGGCCCGGTTTCATCGTCAGTTTGCCGCCGTGGCCCGCATGGAACCGCCGGACCACATCACCGGCATCGTTCTCGATGGCCAGTGTCGCCTGCGACCCGGGCTTGTCCGGCAGCCGATAGTCGATGATCGCGCCGTAGGGCGGGTTGGCCCCGACGACCGAACCGTCCGCCGGTCCCGGCGTGCCGTTGTGCAACCGGAAGCGCCACGCCACCCGCGGCGGCAGCAGCTTCGGCTTGCCGGACGGCGCCAGCGCCGCGGCGCCGGCGGTCTCGAGCGGTTTCACGTCGTCGAGGATCCAGAACCCGCGGCCGAACGTCGCGGCGACGAGATCGTGGAATTCCGGCTGCACGGTGAGCCAGTACACGGGCGCGTGCGGAAGATTCGCCTGCAGGCCCTGCCAGTGACCGCCGCCGTCGAAGCTCACGTAGACGCCGTTCTCGGTGCCCGCGAACAGGAGTCCCTTGCGCGACGGATCGGCGGCGACCGTGTGCACGTAGCTGAACACGCTGTGCGGGATGCCGCCGTTCACGCGGTGCCAGTGGCGCCCGTAGTCCCCGGTGCGGAAGATGTACGGCGCGGAGTCGCCGAGCAGGTGCCGGTCCACGGTGAGCCAGGCGACCCCGGCCTTGAACGGCGACGGGGTGATCGAGCTCACGGCCCCGCCCTCGCGACGCAGCAGCCCCGGCGTCACGTTCGTCCAGTGCTTGCCATGGTCGCGGGTGATCGACACGCGCCCGTCGTAGCTTCCCGTCCAGATCACGCCGGCCCGCTTGTCCGAGGGTGCGATGATCGACAGCGCGGCACTGGTGAAGGTGCCGATCGCGTCGCGGACGATGCCCCCGCTCGGACCCTCGTGCGCCTTCACGTCGCGCGTCAGGTCAGGGCTGATGCGTTTCCAGGAGTGGCCGCCGTTGGTCGTGCGGTAGACGTACTGGCTACCGGCGAACACGGGGTGCGGCGCCCAGGACGCCACCGCCAGCGGCATCGTCCAGTTCCAGCGGTTCTTGAGATTCTTCGCGGCCGAACCGAACCCGGCCACCGGCCAGACGCGCACGTCCTGGCCGTGCATCGGGTCTAGGTCGAAGCGCGTCACGCCGCCCTCGTAGCATCCGGACCACACGGCATGGCGCGAGGGATCCGGCACGGTGAACCCGCTCTCGCAGCCGCCGACCTCGTGCCAGTCCCCCGGTGTAATGCCGAAGCGCGTGAGACTGTCGCTGGGACCGTAGTAGGAAAAGCCGTCCTGGCGGTTGCCCATGACGTGGTAAGGCACGTCGTTGTCGGTGTACGCGTGGTACATCTGGGCGACCGGCAGGCGCATGCGATGCCAGTCCTTCCCGCCGTCGTGCGTCACCACGACGCCGATGTCGTCCGCCACCCAGATCGTCCCCGCGTCGTTCGGGTCGATCCAGATCGCGTGCGTGTCGCCGCAACCGCAGCGCATGAAGTGAATCGTCTTGCCGCCGTCGCGGGAGCGCGAGAGATGCACGCTGACGAAATACAGCCGGTCGGGGTCGTTCGGGGCGACGGCGAAACGCCCGTAATAGGGCGGCCGCTCCAGCATGCTGTGATGCCGCGAGACCAGATGCCAGTGCTCGCCCCCGTCATCCGACCGATACAGCCCGGGACCATTCTCGAGCGAAATCAGCGCATAGACCGTCTGCGGGTGAGACGGCGCGAAGCGCACGCCGATCTTGCCGACCGCGCCGCCCGGCAGGCCGCCCGCCACCTTGTGCCAGTGTGCGCCGGCGTCGTGCGTCACGAAGACGCCGCCGTTCGGCCCTCCGCTGTCCAGGTCCCAGGGGTGGATGTCGAACTGCCACATGCCCGCGAACAACGTGCGCGGGTCGCGCGGATCCATGGCGAGGTCGGAGCAGCCCGTGTGCGGACCGACGTAGAGCACCTTCTTCCAGTTCCGGCCCGCGTCGGTGGTCTCGTACACCCCGCGGTGCGTGCTCTTGCCGAAACCGCTGCCGGCCGCGCATACGTAGACGGTCTTCGGATCGTGCGGGTCGACGACGATGCGCCCGATGCGCCCGGTGCCGTCGAGTCCGAGGTGCTTCCAGTGCCGGCCGCCGTCGTGCGAGAACCACACCCCGTTTCCGATCGAGGTCTGCGGCCGGATGTAGAAGGTCTCGCCGGTCCCGACCCAGACCTCGTTCGGCGCCGAGGGCGCCACCGTCACGGCGCCGATCGACTGCACGTCCTTGCCCTGGAACACCGGCTTCCAGTGCGTGCCGCCGTCGGTGGTCTTCCACAGACCGCCCGAGGCCGCGCCCACGTATGCCTTGAACGGCTGCCCCGGCACGCCGGCGACCGCGTCGGTGCGGTTGCCGGGCGGGCCGATGAAACGGTAATGCAGTGCCGAGTGCGGCGCGGCCCGCGCCGCACCGAATCCGGAAAGGGTCAGGAGCAGGGTCAAACCGAGCAAACGCCGCATGCTGTGCCGTCCGTGCGAGGTGATCCCGTATTCTAGGAGCAATACGGGCAGGCGCGCTCGCGCGAGGCGTATGCAGCGGGCAAATGGTGGGCGGTCAGGGACTCGAACCCTGGACCAATGGCTTAAAAGGCCACTGCTCTACCAACTGAGCTAACCGCCCGCGCGCAATTCTAGCAGTCGGCCCCGCGGGACCCCGGGAGCCCGGACACTCAGTCCGTGCGGTTGGTCACCTCGACGAGGTGGTAACCGAACTGCGTCTTCACCGGCCCCTGCACCTCGCCGACCGGCGCGCTGAATACGACCTCGTCGAACTCGCGCACCATCTGACCCGGGGCGAACTCGCCCAGGTCGCCGCCGCGGCTCGAGGAGGGGCACTGCGAATGGGTGCGGGCGAGATCGGCGAAATCGGCGCCGTTCTCGATCTCGCCCTTGAGTTCCGCACAGAACTCGGAATCGGAAACGAGAATGTGACGTGCACTTGCCCTGGCCATGGCTACAGTCTCCACAGATAAATAAAAGCCCCGGGGACCGTGACGGCCGGACTGCTGCCGATCATGGGCATCGGGGGCGCAGGCGCTTATTGTACCGGCGCGGAGGCGTAGACGGTCGGATCGGGAACGCCCGCGGCCTCGAAGCCTTCCCGGCGCAGCCGGCAGGAATCGCAGCGCCCGCAGGCCCGGCCCCCGGCGTCGGCCCGGTAGCAGGACACCGTGAGCGCGTAATCCACGCCGAGTTCGGTACCGCGCGCGATGATCTCCGCCTTGCTCAACTCGATCAGCGGGGCATGCACCCGGAAACGCGCGCCCTCGACCCCCGCCTTCGTGGCGACGTTGGCCAGGCGCTCGAAGGCCTCGACGAACGCGGGCCGGCAGTCCGGATAGCCGGAGTAGTCGACCGCGTTGACCCCGATGAACAGATCGCACGCTCCGAGTGTTTCTGCGTATCCGAGCGCGACAGCCAGCAGTACGGTGTTGCGCGCCGGCACGTAGGTGACCGGGATCCCCTCGCCGCCCGCCTCGGGCACGTCGATCGCCGCGTCCGTCAGGGCGGACCCGCCGATTGCCCCGAGGTCCAGTCTCACGACGCGATGGTCGAAGGCGCCCAGCGCCTTCGCGACGCGGGCGGCCGCGTCGAGTTCCGCGCGGTGGCGCTGCCCGTAGTCGAAGGACAGAGCGTGGCAGGTCCAGCCCTCGGCGCGGGCGGACGCCAGCAGCGTCGCCGAGTCGAGGCCTCCGGAGACGAGGACGACGGCGTGCTTTTCGTCAGGCATGCAAATCTCGCGTTTCCGGTTCAGACAGCGTCAGGAGAAGGATACTCGCGCCAAGGGGCGAACGACGCGGGGGATGGATACAAAGCGCCGACAACCGGTTCTCCGCGCCGCGCCTTCGCGCGCTGGCGCAATCGATCGCTCAGCGGCCGGGGACGTCGCCCCAGAGCATCTTGTGAAGCTGGACCTGGAAACGGACCGGCAGGCGGTCCTCGAGGATCCAGTCGGCAAGGGCGGTCGGCTCGAGTTCGCCGGCCACCGGCGAAAAGAGCACCCCGGTGCGTGCGGCCAGGTCGTGCTCGCGCACGAAGGCACGCGCCCACTCGTAGTCGGTCCGGCCCGCGAGCACGAATTTGGCCTGGTCGACGCCACGCAGGCGCTTGAGGTTTTCAAGCCGGTTGCGCCCCGACTCCCCCGAGCCCGGCGCCTTCACGTCCATAACCACCGTGGCGCGCGGATCGAGCCCGGCGATATCGAGCGCCCCGCTCGTCTCGATGGACACCGCATGGCCGCGCGCGACCAGCCGCTCGACCAGCGCACGAGAGTTGGGCTGTGCCAGGGGCTCGCCACCGGTGATGCAGACGTGGTGGGCACCGAGACGCGCCACTTCGGCCTCGAGGTCATCGAGGCCGTGCCACTCCCCGCCGTGGAAGGCGTAGGCCGTGTCGCACCACCGGCAACGCAGCGGACAGCCGGTGAGGCGCACAAAGACGGTCGGCCAGCCCACGCTGGCCGATTCGCCCTGTATCGAGAGGAAGACCTCGGTGACGCGCAGCCGCCCGGCGGGCGGCAGATCGTCACGCCGGGCCGGCGCGTCCTTCGCGACCGATTCGACCACGGCTCACTGGCCCTGCGAGCCCATCTGCTGCAGGCGCTGGCGTGCGAGGTCGGCAGCCGTCGTGCCCGGATAGCGCTGGATGACCGCCTTGAACGTCGCGCGCGCGCTCTTGTAGTCCTTGAGCGCGTATTGCGCATAGCCGACCTTCAGGTACGAGTCCGACGCCTTGGGCGAATTGCCGTACTTCGTCAGCACCTTCTGAAAGTCGCGGATGGCTTCCTTGTAGTCGCCGTCCACGTAGTGCGCCTCGCCGGTCCAGTACCAGGCATTCGACACAAAACGGCTGTTCGGATAGTTCTGGATGAACTTCTTGAAAGCGGTAATCGCATCGGCATCGTTGCCGTTGCGCAGCTTCTCGAATGCCGCCCGATAGGCCTTGTAGTCGGAAGGCCCCGAGGAGCTGCCCGCGCTCTGCGCCGCGGCGGCCTGAGTAGCGGTGCCGCCCGACGGCGCCCCGGCGCTGGCCTGTTTACTACCGCCGGAGGAACTCCCTGCCTGGATCCCGACCGCGGAGGCGCCCTGCTCGAGCGCGGCCAGGCGCTGGTCGAAGTCCTTGTCCACGGACTGCTCGCGGTCCTGCATCTGGCCGAGGTCGTGGTGCAGCTCCTCGATCTGGCCCTGCAGCTCGGTGATTTCCTGCTCCATCTGCTGCTGCTGGGACGCCATGTCCATCAAGCCCTGTCCCTGGACCTTTTTCTGCAGCTGGTCGACCTGCTGCTGGAGCGCGTCGAGCTTCTGGTAGACGGGGTCGTCCGGCGGCACCTGGGTGGCGCAACCCGCGAGGGCCACGGCCCCGGACAGCGCCGCGACGGCGAATGTCAGACGCATCTTCATGAGTTCGAACCCGGCTTGAGGTATTTGATGACGACCCGGCGGTTCTTGGCCCAGGCCTTCGGATTGTCGGCGGAGTTGGCGGGATACGCCTCGCCGTAGCTGATCGTCTTGAGCTGCCCGGCGTCCACGCCCTGCAGGAGCAGGAACTGGCGCACCGCCGCGGCACGGCGGGCACCGAGGCCGATGTTGTACTCCCAGGTCCCGCGATCATCCGTGTAGCCTTCGAGCAGGACCCGTGCGTCGGAATGATCCGACAGGTACTGGGCCTGCTTCTTCAGCATCGGGAAGTAATCCGACTTGACGACGGATTTGTCGAAGTCGAAGTACACGGTGCGGTTTTCGTAGGAACTCTCGGGCCCTGCCTGCGGCTTCTGACTGCCGCTGCCCGACAGGCTCTGGCCGCTGCCCATTCCCGTGGTCTCCGCACCCGCCGTGGAAGCGGACGCAGCCGCGTTCCGGGTTCCCGAAGCGGCTGCCCCCGGCCCGGTCTTCGGGGCGGTCTGGCAACCCGCCAGGGCCAGCAGGCCGGCGATCGCGGCGACGCCGCACAGGTGCTTCATATCCAGTGTCCTCAACGCGTTACGGTTCATCTTAGCAAGCCTCCGTCTGGCACGGGGGGGATAAAAACGGGATCACTGCCCGCCACCCGACGGCGTTGCCGCCAGGCCCTGCGGGAATGGCCCCCAGGCGGGCTGCGACAGGGCGCCCGCGCCGCCCGAGAGCTGCTCGCGCACGCGGCCGTCCACCGAGACGGTGGCGAGCACGCGATTGCCGCCGGCACTCGTCGTGTAGAGCACCATGGCGCCATTGGGGGCGAAGCTCGGTGACAGGTCGCTCGGCCCGTTGGTCAATTCCCGGATGTTGCCGGTCGCGAGGTCCAGCACCGCGATCCTGAGCGAGCCGTTGTCGCGGTGTACCAGGGCCACGCTCTTGCCGTCCGGTGACACCGAGGCACGGGCGTTGTACGTACCGTTCCAGGTGATCCGTTGTGGATCGGCTCCGGAACGGGCCGGCATGCGATAGAGCTGCGGCGAGCCGCCGCGATCGGACGTGAATATCAGGGACTTTCCGTCCGGCATCCAGGCGGGCTCGGTATCGATGGCGGAGGCATGCGTCAACTGTCGGAGTTTGCCGCTGACGAGATTGAGCACGTAGATATCGGTGTTGCCCGGATCGGTGGACAGGGCCACGGCAAGCCGGTGGCCGTCCGGCGAGAACGCGGGCGCCCCGTTGACGCCCGGATGCGACAACACCAGCTTGCGCTGCCCCGTCTGCACGTTCTGTACGTAGATATGGCTCTCGTGGTTCTCGAACTCCACGTAGGCAATGCGACTACCGTCAGGCGACCAGGCGGGGGACATCAACAGGTCCGGCGCCTTGACCACGACCTGGGCGTCGGCCCCGTCGGAATCGGACACGATCAATTCCCAGCGGCCGTGCCCGGTGCTCTTCACGTGGCGGATGTAGGCCACCCGCGTGGCGAAGGCGCCGCGGCGGCCCGTGAGTTTCTGGTAGATCATGTCCGCGGCGTTGTGCGCGGCGAAGCGCAGGTTGCCGTCGTGGACGGGCAGCTGGTAGCCCAGAAGCTGTTTCTGCGTGTAGACGTTGAATAGCTGAAAACGCATCCGGACGGCGCCACCGGCGCTCGCTGGCGACACGGCGCCGACGACGAGGTCGTTGACGTTGACCGCCTTCCAGTTGGTGAAGTTCACGTCGTCGCCGCTGCTCGGCCTGGCCAGCATCTTCGAGACCGGAAGCGCTGCGAAGAGGCCGCTCCGCGCGAGGTCGCTCCCGATTACGTTGGCCACGTTCACGGGGGCGCTGCCCCCGCCCTTCCAGGCGAAGGGCACCACCGCGATCGGCGTGGGCTGACTCACCCCCTGCGTGATCTTGATGACGAGGTCGGCGCGAGCCGTCGTCGCGACGGCAATGGCGCCCAAAAGGGCCAGCGGCAGGAGACTCTTCATACGCATGGCGGCCTCAACTCTGGTCGGGTGCGAATTCAAACACGATGACACGGGAGAACACATCGGGATCATCGGGCGTCGGCAAGGGGGATGCCTTGTAAACGGCGGTGATGATCGACTGCTGCACGGCCTGGTCGCCGTTGCACGCCTGCATTGCGGCGCCTTCCACGTGACCGTCCGGCGATTGCGTGATCTTCACCTTGCAGTCCAGCCCCGAGGGCGCATCAGGCGGTCGGATCCAGCTTCGGGTCACCTTCTGGCGAATGGCGGCGACCCAGTTGCCGCGCGCCTTGTCGAGCTGCTGGTGCTGCTCGGTCGCCATCTGCTGCTGCATCTGTTCCTTGCGCGCCTGCGCGGCCGCCTTTTTCGCCTGTTCGGTCTGCTGGCGCACTTTCTTAAGGTGCGCCTGCTCCGCCGCACGCTGTTTTTCGGCCTCCGCGGCCTGCTGCTTGAGCTTTTTCAACTCGTCCTGGACCTGTTGGCGCTTGTGGGCGACCTGCTGCGCCTGCGCGTTGAGATCGTTCAATTGCTGCTTCTGGCTCTGGACCTTCTTCTGCTGCTGCGCGGCCTCGCTTGCTGCGCTCTCCTTCTTTTTCCGGAGCTCGTCGAGCTCGTGCTGCGTGCGCTCGCGTTCCTTGCGCGCCTGCGCGGCCTGGTGCTTCAGGCGCTCCACCTGCTGCTGGCGCGCCTGGTGCGCCTTGCGGATACTCGCCTGCGCCGCCTGGTAGTCCGAGTTCTTGACCACCACCGCCTGTATGGGCTGGTGCTGCTCGCCCGGTCCGGGCATGTCCTGCGGGTTCGCGGCGTTGACGCCGCTGCTCAACACCAGTACGGCGCCGACGACGACGTGGAGCAACACAGCGAGCGTCAGCGGCCCGGCATTCGCCCGAGCCCCGTGAACGCCTTCGCGTAGCGCGGCGCCGATCACGGCTTGTCCTTGTGTACGAGCGGGTGTTGCGGCGTCTTGGTCACGAGCCCGATGTTAGTGGCGCCGGCCGACTGCAGTAGCGTCATCCCGCGCACCACCTGGTCATAGCTCGCGGCCCCGTCGCCGCGCACGAGCACCGGCGTATCCGGGTTCTGGTGGAGCACGACCTGCGCCATGGCCACCACCATGTTGGGCGTGACCGGCTTGTTCGGGTGCTCCCCGACGTTCATGTACAGGTCGCCGCGCTTGTCGACGGTCAGCACCAGCGGCTGGTGCTTTTCCAGCTCCTTCTGCGAGAGCGGCTTGGCGGCGGCCTGCGGGAGCTGCACGTGCACCCCGCGCGTGAGCAGCGGCGCGGTGATCATGAAGATGATCAACAGCACCAGGCTCACGTCGATGTAGGGCACGACGTTCATCTGGGCCATCAGGCGGCGCCCGCGTCTGCGTCTCATGAGCCCTTGTCGTTGCCGGCCTGGTGGTGCTCGAGGACGTTGCTGAACTCGTCGCTGAAACTCTCGATACGCCCGTCCAGCCGATCGACCTGGTTGGCGAAGCGGTTGTAGGCGATGGTCGCGGGAATCGCAGCAAAGAGCCCCATGGCCGTTGCGATCAACGCCTCCGAGATGCCGGGCGCGACCATCTTGAGCGTCGCCTGCTCGGCGTGGCCCAGCCCCTGGAACGCCGCCATGATGCCCCAGACCGTCCCGAACAACCCGACATAGGGCGCCGTCGAGCCGACGGTCGCGAGGAAGCCCATGCTGCCTTCGAGCCGATCGAGTTCGCGCGTGCGGGCGGCGTCCATCGCGCGCCGTGCGCTCGCGAGCGCCGACGGGCCCGGCCTGCCGTGGCGCACCAATCGCGCGAACTCGCGGAATCCGGACCGGAACACCGCGGCAAGCGCCGTGGCGGACTTGTCCCGCTCGAGCCGCCGGTAGAGGTCGGCCAGGTCGCCGCCGGACCAGAACTCGCTCTCGAACGCCCCGGCCGCCGCTTCGGCGCGCCGCAACTCCCCGATCTTGCGGAAGATCAGCGCCCAGGAGATGATCGACGCGATGAGCAGGAGCGCGAGTACGACCTGAACCATCACGCCGGAGCCGGCGATCATGTGGTAGATGGAAAAATCCGTCTTCATAACTTGAGCGTCTCGACCAGAAATTCAGGAATGGGGCGTGCGCGAAAACGCGGCACTTCCACACACGCCACTTCGACCTCCGCCGTGATCAGAGGTTCATCGGGTCGGTCCGTGCGCACGATGGTCTGCGTGAACGCAAGCCGCGCACGGCCAGTCTTTTCGGGAACGACGGTGACCGTCAAGGCCTCGTTGAAGCGCGCGGCGCGCCGATAGCGCACGTCGGCGCGCGTGACGGCGAAAACCACGCCGTGCTCCTCGAGGAGCCGGTCCTGCTCGATCCCCGCGGCCCGGAGCCATTCCGTGCGCGCGCGCTCCAGAAACTTGAGGTACTGAGCGTGATAGACCACGCCTCCGGCGTCGGTATCCTCGTAATACACCCGGATGGGCCAGGTGAAACAAGCGTCCCTACTCACCAGTCTCCTCGTCGTCGAACAGGCCCCCGGCGCCCGCCGGCGGCGTGAGCCCCACGTGCTGCCAAGCGCGCGGCGTGGCCATGCGGCCCCGCGCCGTTCGCTTCAAAAAGCCGCGCTGGATCAGGAATGGCTCGATAACGTCCTCGATCGTGCCGCGTTCTTCCCCGATCGAGGCGGCAAGACTGTCGACGCCGACGGGGCCGCCGTCGAAATGCCGCACGATCGTCCCGAGCAGGCGCCGGTCCAGCGGATCGAAGCCGAGCCGGTCCACCTCCAGGAAGTCGAGCGCCAGGCGTGCCACCTCGCCGGTCACGACGCCGTCTGCGCGCACCTCGGCGTAGTCGCGCACCCGCCGGAGCAGCCGGTTGGCGATGCGGGGCGTTCCGCGGGCGCGGCGGGCGATTTCCGCCGCCCCGCCCGCTTCCAGGCGCACCCCGAGGATGCCGGCCGAGCGGGTGGTGATCTGCTCCAGGGCCGCCGAGTCGTAGAAGTCCAGCCGCGCGACGATGCCGAAGCGGTCGCGCAGGGGCGAGGTCAACAGGCCCGCTCGGGTGGTGGCGCCGACCAGCGTGAACGGCGCCACGTCGAGCTTGATCGAGCGCGCCGCGGGGCCCTCGCCGATCATGATGTCGAGCTCGAAGTCCTCCAGCGCCGGGTACAGCGCCTCCTCGACCACGGGACTGAGGCGGTGGATCTCGTCCACGAAGAGGACATCGCCCTTCTCGAGGTTGGTGAGCAGCGCGGCAAGATCGCCGGGGCGCTCGAGCACCGGGCCGGAGCTCTGGTGCAGGTTGGCCCCCATCTCGTGGGCCACGATATGCGCCAACGTCGTCTTGCCGAGGCCGGGCGGACCGAAGAGCAGGCAATGGTCGAGCGCCTCCGAGCGCCCGCGCGCCGCGTGCACGAATATCTCGAGCTGCTCGCGGACCTTGTCCTGGCCGACGTATTCGGCGAAGCGCCGCGGGCGCAGGCGCGGCTCGTCCCGCACCTCCGCCGGCTCCGCGCGCGAATCCACGAGTCGATCGTTCATCGGCCCTTCCTCAGCGACTGCTTGAGCGCGTCGCGCACGACTTCCTCGCTGCTGCGACCCGATACCGTGACGCCGGCGAGCATCGACGCGATCTCGCGCGGCTTGTAGCCGAGCGCCTCGAGCGCAGCCTCCGCCTCGGCACGGCCGCCCTCGCCGGGGGCGGCGACCGTGCCGGCGGCCGCGATGCGATCGGCCATTTCCACGACGAGGCGTTCGGCCGTTTTCTGCCCGATGCCCGGCAGGCGCTTGAGCGTACCGATGTCGCGTTCCGCCACCGCCCGCGCGAACTCGTCCACGGACAGGCCCGAGAGGATGGCGAGCGCCAGCTTGGCGCCGACGCCGCTCGCGCGGATGAGCACGCGGAAGAGCTCGCGCTCGCGCTCCGTGGCAAAGGCGAAGAGCTGCTGGGTGTCCTCGCGCACCATCAGATGGGTGTGCAGCCGCACCTCGCCGTCGGCGGGCAGCGCCTCGAAAGTCGACAGCGGCGCCTCCAGCTCGTAGCCGACGCCGCCCACCTCCACCATCAGGCGCGGCGGCCGGCGCACGATGATGCGCCCGCGCAGCGAGCCGATCATGCGCGCGCGATCCGATTGGCCATGCCGCGGCTGTGGGCATGGCAGATGGCGACGGCCAGCGCGTCCGAAGCGTCCTCGGGCAGCGGGCCGGTGATGCGAAGCAGGTGGCGGACCATATGCGAGACCTGTCCCTTGTCGGCCTTGCCGGAACCGACCAGCGCCAACTTGACCGATTTCGGCGCGTACTCGGCCAGCACGCGATCGGCTTCCACGGCGGCCGCGAGGGCCGCGCCCCGGGCCTGGCCCAGGGCGATGGCCGTGGCGGCGTTGGCATGCACGAAGGCGCGCTCGACCGCGACCTCGTCCGGGGTGTGGCGCGCGACGACCTCGGCAACCCCGTGGAAGATCGTGCCGATGCGCTTGCCGAGCTGCATGCGCGGCGCCCGGACCACGCCGTAATCGACCGCCTGCAGGCGGCGCCCTTCCATCGCGACGATGCCGTAGCCCGTCACGTTCGAGCCCGGATCGATGCCGAGGATCACCAGCGCCACGCGGCTAGCCCGGCACCGTCGAGGGGGACGGCGGTTGCCGGCGGCGTCCCGGGGAAAGAACCGGGCGACGGGACTCGCGAGCAAGCGGTAACTGTGGAAATTGCTGCACCGCCATGAGTTTTCCTCGACATTTCCGCGTCCACCGCGCGCGTGGAGCCGCGCTTTCGGGCCGGCCCTTGCGCCTCAGCGCTCGGCAAACGCCTCGGCCGGGAAGTTCGCATTGGCATACACCTGCTGCGTGTCGTCGACGTCCTCCAGGGCATCCAGCATCTTGAGCACGCCTTCGCAGGTGTCGGCGTCGAGGTCGACCCAGCTCGCCGGGCGCATGGTGACCTCCGCTGCATCCAGCGTCAGCCCCGAGTCCCGCAGCGTGTTGCGAACGGACTCGTAGTCGGCCGGGTCGGTCAGCACTTCGAACGCGCCGTCCTCGTCGCGCACGACGTCCTCGGCGCCGGCCTCGATCGCGACCTCCATCACCCGCTCTTCGCCGCTCTCCGCGGGAAGGCGGATCTGCCCGACGCGGTTGAACAGGTACGAGACCGAGCCGTCGGCACCCAGGTTGCCGCCGTACTTGCTGAAAGCATGCCGCACGTCCGCGACGGTGCGATTACGGTTGTCGGTGATGCATTCCACCAGCACCGCGACGCCGTGGGGGCCGTAGCCCTCGTAGGTGACCTCCTCCATCGCCTGGCCGTCGGCGTCGCCCGTGGCGCGCTTGATGGCTCGCTCGATATTGTCCTTGGGGACGTTGGCGGCGTTCGCCTTTTCCAGTGCGAGACGCAGGCGCGGGTTACTGTCCGGATCGCCGCCGCTGATACGCGCGGCCGTCGCCACCTCACGGATGATGCGCGTGAAAATCCGCCCGCGTTTGGCGTCCTGCGCGCTCTTGCGGTGCTGGATGTTCGCCCATTTGCTGTGTCCGGCCATATCAGAATCGCAGTGCGAAGCCCAGGTTGAATCCGTTGTCCATGACACTGTCGCCGCTGCCCTGGAACCGGGCCGTGACGTGCCGGTAGCCGAGATACACCGTGCCGTTCGGGAGCAGCCGGTACCCGCCGCGTACTTCTTCTTCCAGGAAGCGCTCGGCGTTGCCGAAGCTGGTCACGCTCGGCGCCCAGTAGATGTAGCCGCCGAATGCGATGCGATTGTAGCTGGGCAGCGCAAAATTCACGCCGCCGCCGAGCGCGAGCGCCGAGGCACTGGAAGCACCGGCAAAGCTCGGATCGAGCCACAGGGCCTTCGCGCCCACGAGCACCGTCACGGGGGAGCCGCCCGGGTTGGCGTTCGCCCGCACGCCCAGCCCGGCACCCGCAATATTGCCCCGGTCCGTGTTGTGCAGCCCCTCGAAGGACAGGTCCAGGCCCGACAGGGTCAGCTCCGTGTCGTAGGCCGCACGGACCGAGTGGTTGCTTACGTTGAGGTCCAGTCCGCTGCCCTGCGCGGCGGCCAGGGTCGGCGCCGCCCACATGACGGCTGCAATCGCCCACCAGCGTCGTTTCATCCTTGTGTCCTCACGGCGTGAATTCATGAAAATTTAGCCTATATCATACCGGTCAGGGGGCCGTACCCGGCCACATTCGTCATGCCGACGCCGCCATCGATGGAATCCGACGCTCTCTCCGACCTGCTCGCCTCGTCGGGCCCTGACGCCGCGGTACTGGAAGCGGAGGCGCGCGCGTGCGCCCGCGCGATGGCGCCACTGGGCCTCCCGGCCGCCTGGACCCGGGCCGCCGCCGCGGTGCCGTTGTTGGCAGCGGGTGCGCTCGACGCCGCGGCTGCGCGGCGGCTGCTCGGCGACGCGGCCGAACCCGCGGTGCGTGCGGCGGTGCTGCCCGATCCGCGCTTCGCGGCCGGCGAGGCGGTCGCGGGCGACGATCCGGGGCAGGCCGAGAGTCTTCGGCGGCTCTTTCTGGGCCTGGTCCGCGACCTGCGCGTCGTGCCCCTCGTCCTGGCACGCCAGATCGCGCGCCTGGAGGGCCTGAGGGACGCGAGCGAGCCATTGCGCGCAGCAGCCGCCCGCGAGACGTTCGTGCTGTACGCCCCGCTGGCCAACCGGCTCGGCATCTGGCAGTTGAAGTGGCCGCTGGAGGATCTGGCGCTGCGCCTGTCCGAGCCGCAGCGCTATGCGGAGATTGCCGCCGGGCTGACGGAACGGCGCGGCGAGCGCGAGACCCGGATCGCGGCCGCGTGCACAGCACTCGAGGCGACCCTGAGCGACGCGGGCATCGAGGGCCGGGTCAGCGGCCGCCCGAAGCATATCTACAGCATCTGGCGGAAGATGCAGCGCAAGGACGCGCCGTTGTCGGAACTCTACGACCTGATGGCCCTGCGCATCGTCGTGGCGGATGTGGCCGCCTGCTACGCGGCTCTCGGTGCCGTGCACGGGCGCTGGCGCTACGTCCCCGGCGAGTTCGACGACTACATCGCAGCGCCGAAGGGCAACTTCTACCGTTCCCTGCATACCGCCGTGATCGACGACGATGGCCGTCCGCTCGAGATCCAGATCCGCAGCGAGACCATGCACCGGGAAGCGGAGCTCGGCGTCGCCGCGCACTGGCGCTACAAGGAAGGCGGCCGGCGCGACGCGGCGCTGGAAGAGCGCGTGGCGTGGCTGCGCCAGATCCTGGCGGCCGACGAGGGCGGCGCGGGCGGTTTCGTGGGCCAGGTAACCGCCGAACTCGCCGCGGAACGCGTGTACGCGCTGACGCCGCGCGGGCGGGTCATCGACCTGCCCGCCGGGGCGACGCCGCTGGACTTTGCCTACGCCGTGCACACCGGCCTCGGGCACCGCACGGCGGGCGCACGGGTCAACGGCCGCATGGTGCCGCTGACGCATCGATTGGCGACGGGCGACACGGTCGACATCCTGACGCACGCGCAGCCGCGCCCCAGCCGCGACTGGCTGCGACCGGAGAACGGCTACGTTGCCACGGGCCGCGCGCGGCGCAAGCTGCGCGCCTGGTTCCGCGCGGAGACAGCACCTGCCCCGGCGGCGGCCAACCCGCGGCCGGCGCCGCGGCCCGCCCGCGCGCCGGCACGCCGACGGCGCCCCGTGGCCCCCGGGCACGCAATCGTCAGCGGGATGCCGGAGTTGCCGTCGGAACCGGCGCGCTGCTGCAACCCGAAACCCGGCAACGCGGTGGCGGCCTTCGTCACACGCGGCCGCGGCATCCGCCTGCACCGCCCGGCATGCCCGAGCTTCCGCCGCAGCGCGGAGCGCGCCCCGGGACAGGTGCTGGAAGCAACGTGGGCCCGAACCGACACCACGGCCGCCGTCTCCGTCGCGGCCCGCGACCGCCCCGGCCTCGTCGGCGAACTGACGGCACGCCTTGCGGCTCGCGGCCTGGCGATCCGCTCCCTGGACGCGGTCACCAACCATGGCGAGGCCCGGGTGCAGCTGCGCCTCGACTCGGCGGATCCCGCGTATCTGCAGCCGGCGCTGGCGGACCTCGCCCGAGTGCCCGGCGTGCGCAGCGCGCGGCTGGGGACCAGCCCGTGAGCCGCGTGGCGCGGGCCCTCGCCGCGGCCGCCTTGCCGCTCGTCACCGCGGCGGCGCTCGCGTGGTTCGTGGTTTCCCCGGCCGGACTGGCCCCGGCGGGGCCCTTCCCCACCCGGGTGCTTACGCTCGACTCAGCGAGCGCCTCGAACCTGGAGTCGCTGTTCGCGGGCTTCGGCTATACGTGGCCGCCGCAGGACACCGTCCCGCCCGTCAGTCTCGCGCACCTGCCGGACGACCTCGCCGGCCTGCAGCCCGCGACCCGGAAAGGCGTGTTCCTGCGGCTCATGCTGCCGCTGGTGATCGCTGCCAACAACGGCATACGCCGGGAAAGGCACTACATCGTGCGAAGGCTGCGCCGGGACGGCCCTGTCACGCCGCGGCTGCGAAGCCTGAAGAAAAAGTACCGCGTCGCGGGTTCACTCGCCGACGCGGGACCGCGTCGAGCGCTCCTGCGCCGTTGCGACACCGTGCCGGCCGGGCTGGTACTCGCACAGGCCGCGAAGGAGAGCGGCTGGGGCACGTCCACGTTCGCGCGGGACGCCAACAATCTGTTCGGGGTGTGGACGTGGAACGAAGAAGCGGGCATCACGCCGATGCGCCGCTCGCCCGGTGCGCACCACCTCGTCAGGGCTTATCCCGACTTGCGCGCGTCGGTCCGCGACTACCTGTACAACCTGAATGTCGGGCACGCCTATCAGGCGTTCCGCCGCGCGCGAGCGCGGGCTCGCGCAGCAGGGCACGCGCCGAGTGCATCCGGGATGGCGGCGACGCTGAAACAGTATTCGCAGCGGCGCGGTGTCTACACCTCACGCCTGGAGGCACTGATCCGGCAGAACGGTCTCGACGCGCTCGGCGGTCTGCACCTCGTCCCGCTCTCCCGGGTCGCCGCGGCCGGCCACTCCCCGATTCAGGGCAATAGCGCGCGACTCAAATCCCAGTAGTCGTGCGCGAGGACGTTCACCGACAGCATTTCCCCGAAGTTCGAAAACACCTCGTCGCCCGAGGCAATTCGCGTGGGCAACTCCTTCAGGGACTTCTCGTCGGGGATAACCGACGTCTCATCGGAGTATTTGAGCCGTCCGTGCAGATACTGCGCCCGGCGCCGCACCGCCTCCTGCCGGTTCTGCTCGCTTTTTGAACGCGCGCCGAGTTCCCGTGCCTTGCGCGAAAGCGCGAGGCAATCGTTGGCGAGACCAAAGTACACGTCTTCCACCGGCTTGCGCGCGGCACGCAGGGCCATCTCGGCTATCTGCTCCTCGCGGTACAGGAGGTAGTAGTGCTGGGCGAGTGCGATCAGCAGGGTGTTGATGGCGCGCCGGGTTGCCACCGAAAGCGTCGAACGCGGACGCGGCGGCGGCGTGACCGCAGCTTCGTGGCGCAGCGCCGCAACGCGATTGCGGACGTCCTCCAGATTCGTCTCCGCCTCGGCCAGCTCGCGTTTCAGCGCTTGCTTCTCCCCGACCTTGAACGGCTTGTCGCGGCCGTGCAGCACGAAACGCAGGCGCTCGACTTCGGCACGCCAACGCTTTTCGTCGCTGCTCGCGGTACGCAACCGGTTGGCGACGGCCACGCGTTCCGCGTCGGCCGACTCGGTGGCCGCATGTCGGGAATCCGACTCGTACTTCTGGCGGAACTGGCGACCCAGGGTGACCAGGTCACTGTGGCACGCACTCCAGATGCCGCGAAGGCGATAGTAAAGGATTGCGTTCTGACCCTTCTCGGGGTCGGCGAGCATTTGCTCGAGCCGGTCGAGACGTCCCGCAAGCCGGTCCCGTTCAGCACGCAGCGCTTCCACTGCGGACGCGGACGGCGACGCCGACTCCGGTTCGCTGCGTTCGCTGCTTGCCCGCGCGCGGCGCGGATGCGCCCCGCTCGTTCCTTCGTCTCGTGGAGCTGCTAGCCGGACGGGCGCGTCACCCTCCGGCCGACCTCCGATCGGCGCCGGGGCCGCCGGCCCCCGCCGCTGCCACAAACTCGCCAGCATTGTCGTGTCCTCCGCGTGCTCGGGCTACGGCCCGATTGCCCAGGCGTTATACCTTTCTTTGGTTACCGGAATATCACAGAAGTTCCGTGGTCTGCAAGCCATTGTTAGAGCGGTGTAGGAGGGCTCCGACGGCGCTTTCCGATCAGGCCGGCTCCCCTTCCGGCTCGGCAGCGGATTCCAGACAGTATTCCAGCCACTTGTAGAGCAGCATGTTGGCTCGCCAGCGTTCCGGCATGCGGGCGAACGGGCGCCCCGGCTGGTGCCGGCGCGAGACCGGCAACGCTTCGGCAAGTCGCGCATCCCGGTAGAGACGGACCACCAGATCCGGCAGGCTTTCGCCCGCAAAGCGATGCGTCAGCAGCAGGTCCAGCGTATACCGGGAACGGCCCCGGACTTCCACGTGCAGTTCCGGTCGCCCGGCAAGCGGAATGCGCCGCTGCATGGGCACGCCTTCGGGTTCTCCAAGCAGCTGGACGAGTCGCTCGTAGTTGCGCTCGTACATCCCCATCAACACCGTCAGGGTGCGGGGCCGCAGCAGGTCGCGCGGCAGGGATGCAGTCGACGTGTTCATGCTTTGTACGATAGCACGGCGCCCGCGCCCTGCCGGCAGTCGCCGGGCCCGTTCCGCGACGCGATGCGCCTTCAGGGCAGGGAGGGAGTCAGTCCCTTCTGGTAGAGGATCGTCGCGGCGATCTCCTCGACTGACACGGCCGTCGAGTCGAGCATGGGAACGCCGTTGGCCCGCATCAGGTCGCTCGCCCGCTCGACCTCGCGGCGCACGCGCGCGGGTTCCGCATACGCGCTGTTGGGCCGGCGCTCGCTGCGGATACGGCTGAGCCTCTCGGGATCGATGGTGAGACCGAACAGCCGCTCGCGCCACGGCGCCAGCACCTCCGGCAACCGGTCGTCGCCCAGGTCATCCGCGTCGAGCGGATAATTCGCCGCGAACAGTCCGTATTGCAGTGCCAGATACAACGACGTCGGCGTCTTGCCAACGCGCGAGAGGCCGACGAGGATCACCTGTGCCTCCTCGTAGCGCGAGGCGTTCAGCCCGTCGTCGGTCGCGAGCGCGAAGTTCACCGCGTCGATGCGGCGCAGATAACCGGCCGAGTCGCGCATGCCGTGCGCACGCCCCAGCGCGTGACTCGAGCGCGCACCGAGCGCCTGCTCCAGCGGCGACAGGAAGGCTGAGAAGAAATCCAGCGTGAAGGCGGGCGCGCCCGCCACGATCGCCCGCACCTCCTCGTCCACGAGGCTGGAGAACACGATCGGGGTCTGCCCGCTGCGCGACGCCTCCGCCTCGATACGGGCAACGGCCTCCTGTGCCTTGTCGCGCGAGTTCACGAACGGGATGATCACGTAGTGGAACGGCAGCGACTCGAACTGCGAGAGCAGGCTGTGGCCGAGCGTCTCCACCGTGACGCCGGTGCCGTCGGAGACGAAGAAGACCGTGCGCGGCGGCGCCTGACCGCCGGCGGCGTCAGTTGGAGGAGACATACTTTTCGCGGCGGATGCGGCGGTTCGTGAACCCGATCTCCTTGAGGTGGGCCACGGCCGTGTCGATCATGTCCGGGTTGCCGCACAGGTAGACGATGTCGCGCTCCGGGTCGAGTTCCAGCCCCTTGAGCTGATCCTGGACGTAGCCGCGGTGCACCTGCTCGCCGTCACGGCGGCTGTAGCTGGGCGTGAAGTCGAACTGCGCAGCCTCCTCGGCCGCCCGCTCGAAATCACTACCGAACAGCAATTCGTCGGGCCCGCGCACGCCGAGCATGAGTCGCGCCTCGAAGCCTTCTTCCTGCACCCGGCGCCGCAACTCCGGCAACATCGCCCGGTAAGGCGACACGCCCGTGCCGGTCGCCACGAGCAGATAGCGGGCGGGCTCGTCCTCGCGCAGCACGAAACGGCCGAACGGCCCGGTTGCCTCGACGCGCGCCCCGGGGCGCAGGTCGAAGAGTACGCCGGTGGCGCGTCCGTCGGCCACCTCCGTGACCGCGATCTCGATTGCCTGCGCGCCGGCGTCATCCGCCGGGATCGTGGCAATGGAATAGCTGCGCCGCAGGATCATCTCGTCCCAGGGCAGATGCAGGGTGATGAACTGCCCCGGGACGTAGCGCAACGCTTCGCCATCCTCCCGCACGAAGGTAAACTTCATGACCCTCGGGGTAATCAGCTCGCGCGAGCGAAGGATCAGGTTGAACTTCTGGTGGCTCATGCGCTTCGGGCGCGATCATTTCGGCGGGCGCAGCCGAGCATTCTCGCACACGTCGGCGGTCGGGCCGGCCGCCGCGGGATATGCCGGAGTTGCCGTGCTCACCGCCGTCTGCGTCCTCTGGGTGGACCGCCCCCTGGCGCGCGTGATCGCGCGGGCGTTCCCGCCGGACCAGACGCTCCCCGATGCGCCGGACCTGCTGGTAGCCTTCGTCGCCGGAATCTCGATCCTCGCGCTCGCCGCGTGGCCGTGGGCGCGGCGGCGCGGCTACCCGCGGCTGGAGCGTCTGGCGCCGCTCGTCGCCGTCGGTGAACCACTCGCCCTGGCGCTCAAGGACCTGAGCAAATGGGCGTTCGGCCGCACCGAGGCGCGTATGGCGCTCAGCACGCACGGCTACGCGGGCTTCCACCACTGGTTCCACGGCTACCCGCCGTTCATGAGCTTCCCGTCGGGTCACATGCTGGTCGCGACGGCCCTGCTTTCGTTGATAACGGCCGTCTACCCGCGCGTTCGACCGCTCGCCGTGCTGCTGCTCGCGGCACTCGGCGCGGCCCTGATCCTCACTTCCTACCACTTCCTCGGCGACGTACTCGCCGGGTGGCTCGTCGGTCAGCTCTTCGCCCGCCTCATCCTGCGGGTAGATGCCGCGCTGCGTCCGGAAGCAGCGCTTCGAACACCGCGCTGAGGCGCTTCCGCGCCGCCCGGAACCGCTCGGAACCGAGTGCGGTTTCCGGGTGTTCCGGGTCCATGTACGCCGCCCAGCTCATCTCGATCTGGAGAGCGTCGACGTCCGGCCGCGCGCCATTGCTCGCGGTGATCCAGCCGCCCTTGTAGGGATCGTTGCGCACGACCGAAAAGCCGGCCTCGCCGTAGGCCTTGCCGGCGGCATCGGTGAGCCAGGCGTCGCAGCTCGTCCCGTCGCGGTCGCCAAGCATGATCTCGTGGGTAAGCGGCCCGCTGATGCGCGTTGCGAACGGCGTCACGCTGTGCAGGTCGAGCAGCACGGCCCGCCCGCCGCGCCGGTGCTCGTCGAGCACCCGGCCCAGCGCCGCGTGGTAGGGATCGTAGAAGTCGCGCCGCGCCGCGGCGATATCGTCCTCGCCGGGGGGATCGGAAAACACGGGGGAGCCGTCGAAGCTGGCCAGGGGCACCAGGCCCGTCTCGTAGCGGCCCGGGTAGAGGGCCTTGCCGTCCGGGGGACGATTGAGATCGATGACGAAGCGGCTTACCGTCGCGGCGATGACCGTAACGCCGAGCGACGGCAGGAAGTCGAACAGGCGGTCGACGTACCAGTCCGTCATGGGGAGCCGGCGCATCGCGTCGGAGGCGAACCGCCGCTCGTAGCCGGGCGGCAGCCACATGCCCGCGTGCGGGACACTCGCCACCACCGGCAGCGGCTCGACCGTGGGCTCGTGGATCTCGAACGGTTCCATCCGCAATACTCCTGCAATCAGTCGTCGAACAGCGCGCCAACCGCCGCGTCGAAATTGTGCGCGGCCTCGTGCCGCCCCGGCCACTCGTTCCGCTCCACGCGCCGCTGTCCGCCGACGTACACCCCGGCGATGGCGGCACGGTCCCCGGCGACGAGCAGCGCGTCCGGCCAGCCCGTCGGCGGATGTCCGAGCAAGGGCTCGGCGCCGGGTTCCAGCACCACGAGGTCCGCGGCCCGCCCCGGCGCGAGCGCACCGACGGGCAGACCCAATGCGCGCGCCCCGCCCGCGCCGGCACGCGACCACAGCGACGCACCGAGTCCCGTCTCGTCGGAGAAGCGCGCGCGAGCCTGGTCGGCAAGGCGCTGCCCGTATTCCAGCAGGCGCAGCTCCTCCACCGCGGCAATGCGCGCGTTGGAATCCGATCCGACCGCCACCGGGCCCGCGGCCCCGAAAAAGCGCCGGCCCGGGAACAGCCCGTCGCCCAGGTACGCCTCGGTCAGCGGGCAAATCACCACCGTCGCCCCGCTCTCCCGCACCGCCTCGAGTTCGGGCCCGGTCGCATGCGTCGCGTGGACCAGCGACCACCGCGCATCGAGCGGCACCGCCTCGAGCAAGGCCTCGATCGGGCGCCGACCGGTGGCCTGGAGGCACTCTTCCACCTCGCGTTGCTGCTCCGCAATGTGGATGTGGACCGGGATATCGGCACCGATCGCAGCCTCCACGCCGGCCAGCGCCGGCGCCAGTTCCTCCGGCGCCACGGCCCGCAGCGAATGGAACGCGACGCCGGGCGCGTAGGCACGCAGAGATTCAAGCAGCGCCAGGAAATCCTCCAACCGCTCGTGCACGAACCGCGCCTGCCGGCGGGACGGCCCGCGGCCGAAGCCCCCGTGGCGGTAAAGCACGGGCAGCAGCCGCAGGCGGATGCCGGCGTCGCGTGCGGCGGCCTGCACGGCGGCCGCCATCTCCGGCCCGCGCGCGCCATCGGCGCGGTGGTGCAGGTAGTGGAATTCAGCCACCGACGTGAAGCCGGCGGCGAGCATTTCCCCGTAGGCCTGGCGTGCGATGACGTACATCGTCTCGGCATCCACGCGCTCCGCGAGCCGGTACATCGCCTCGCGCCAGCTCCAGAACGAATCGTCCCCGCGCCGGGCCTCGCCGCGGCCGGCGAGTGCCCGCTGGAAGACATGGCTGTGCGCGTTGGGCATTCCGGGAAGCGCAAGCGTGCCGTCCCAGGGGCCTCGCGACGGCTCCACCGCCCGTATGACCCCGTCGGCGCCGACCACGAGCTCGCGGTCGCGTTCGATCCCGTCCGGCGTCAGGAGGTAGCGGAAGCGAAGGCGGCGTTCAGTCGGCATGAGGCGGGACTGCTATCCTTTGGCGGTTTCGTCGAACGGGCCAGCGACTTGCACGATCTCGTCGTCCACAACGCGCGCCTGCACCCATGCCGCGACGGGGCGGAGGCCTCCGGCGAGACGAGCTTCGCCGTCTCCGCCGGGCGCATCGCCGCGATCGGCGTCCCGGACGACGAGCCGGCGCGCGAGCGGCTCGATGCCCGGGGCGCTATTGTGCTGCCCGGCTTCGTGGATTGCCATACCCACCTGTGCTACGCGGGCAACCGCATGGACGAGCATGCGCGCCGGCTCGCGGGGGCCACCTACGCCGAAATCGCCGAGGCCGGGGGCGGTATCCGCTCCACGGTGGCCGCGGTCGCCGCCGCTAGCGAGGACCAGCTCGTCGCCGAAAGCCTGCCGCGGCTGAAGGCGCTCGCCCGCGAGGGCGCAACCACGGTGGAGATCAAGAGCGGCTACGGCCTCGCCCCGGAACACGAGTTGAAGCAGCTCCGGGCGATCCGCCGGCTCGGCGAACTCGGCGGCGTGCGCGTCGTCCCGACACTGCTTGCCTTGCATGCCCTGCCGCCGGATACGCCGCGCGAGCGCTACGTTAAACAGGTGATCGAGGAGACCCTGCCCGCCGTTGCCGAGGAAGGGCTTGCCGGTTGCGTGGACGTCTTCTGCGAACACATCGCCTTCACGGTCGAGGAAATGCTCGCCGTCTTCGAGCGCGCGCGCGAGCTCGGGCTCGCGTGCCGCGCGCACAGCGACCAGCTTCGCAACCTCGGCGGCACGCGCGCGGCAGCCGAATTCGGAGCGCGCTCCTGCGACCACCTCGAGTATTCGCAGGAAACCGACATCGCGGCGCTCGCCGCCGCGGGGGCCGCCGCGGTGCTACTCCCCGGCGCCTTCTACTTCCTGCGCGAACGCCAGGCGCCGCCGGTTGCGGCGCTGCGCGAGGCAGGCGTGCCCATCGCCATCGCGACGGACCTCAACCCGGGGACCTCGCCCGTCGCCAGTCCGCTGACGGCGCTGCACCTGGCCTGCACACTCTTCCGGCTGCGCCCGGACGAAGCGCTGCTCGGCTTCACCCGCCACGCGGCGGCCGCGCTCGGCCTCGACGACGCCGGCTCGCTCGCCGTCGGCGCACGCGCGGACTTCACGCTCTGGGACATCCCCGGGCCCGCCTTCCTCGCCTACCAGCTCGGCGGCATAGCGCCGGGCGCCGTCTACGTCGAAGGGAAACGCCATGACGCTTGAACTGGATGGGACCTCTCTCACGCTCGCCGCGCTCGCGCGCGACGCCGTTACCCCGGAACGCGTGGCGCTGGCGGACAGCGCACGCAAGACGATGCAGCGCTCGGCCGCGATGGTCGCCGAGGTGCTCAAGGCCGGCGAAGCCGTCTACGGCATCAATACCGGGTTCGGGGCGCTGGCCGGAGAACGCATCGCCGACGAGGACCTTTCCACGCTGCAGCACAACCTCGTGCGCAGCCACGCCGCCGGCGTCGGCGAGCCCCTGCCACCCGGGATCGTGCGGCGCATCCTGCTGCTCAAGGCCAACGCGCTGGCCGGCGGTCCGTCCGGCGTGCGCCCCGAGCTCGCGGACGCGCTCGTGGGGCTGGCCAACGCGGGCGTCATGCCGCGCATTCCCGAACGGGGCTCGGTAGGCGCTTCGGGCGACCTCGCCCCCCTCGCCCACCTCGCGCTCGCGCTCATCGGCGAAGGCGAGGCCGTGAAGGACGGCCGCGAGCTTCAGGGCGCGGACGTGATGCGCGCCGCCGGCCTGGAACCGCTGTCGCTCGGTCCCAAGGACGGCCTCGCACTCCTCAACGGCACCCAGGTGTCCGCGGCCATCGCCATGGAGGGACTGCTCGCGGGCGAAAGACTGCTGCGCAGCGCCATCGTCTCCGGCGCGCTGTCCGTCGAAGGCCTGGCCGGCTCCTTCGCGCCCTTCGACGAACGCATTCACACCGTCCGGAACCAGGCCGGGCAGTCCGTCGTCGCAGCGGCGTTCCGTTCCGTGCTGACGGACAGCGAGATCAACCGCTCGCACCGTAACTGCGGGCGCGTGCAGGACCCCTACTCCACCCGCTGCCAGCCGCAGGTTCTGGGCGCGGTGTACGACACGCTCGCCCACGCCGCCCGCGTGCTCGAGCGCGAGGCGAACGGCGCCACCGACAACCCGCTGTGCTTCGACGGCGAGGTGATCTCGGGCGGCAATTTCCACGCGGTGCCAGTCGGCATGGTGGCCGACTTCATGGCCATCGCCCTCGCGGATCTCGGCAGTCTCGCCGAGCGGCGCATCGATACGTTCATGCGCCAGGTCAACCCGGCACTCCCCGCGTTCCTCGCGCGCCGTCCCGGCCTGGAATCCGGCTTCATGCTGGCGCACGTCACCGCCGCGGCGCTCGCCTCGGAGAACAAGACGCTGGCGCACCCGGCGAGCGTGGACACCATCCCCACCTCGGCGGGCCAGGAAGACCACGTGAGCATGGCGCCCTGGGCCGGGCTGAAGCTGTTACGCATCGCGGACAACGTCACCGCGATCGTCGGCCTGGAACTCGCCGCCGCCGCCGCCGCGCTCGACGTCCAGCGCCCGCTCACGACGACGCCGGAACTGCAACCCGTCTACGCCGACGTGCGCAAGGCCGTTCCGGAATGGACCGGCGACCGCCGGCCGGACCGCGACATCGCCGCGCTCAAGGCGCTGGTTGCCGGCGGCGGCGTCGCCGCACGCCTTCCGGCGCGAGCGTGGCCGGGCCTCTGGTAGGGAGCTCTCGCCGCGGCGTCAACGGTACGACGGCGCCTGAACACCGGGGGCGCGCAAGGGAGAACTCCTGCTGAAGCGCAGGGCCCGCAGGGTCTTCTTCGAGCGCGTTCGCCGTGCCCCCGCCACTCAGCGAGAATTCCCGTTCCGAATCCCGGGTTCCGCCCTCACAAGTCGATCAACATCGCCTCGCGCAACAGAGAAGCGACCTCGACGTCGTCCAGGCATTGCATGAGCGCCGGATAAAACACGCGCTCCTCCTTGTCGTCGTGCGAGTCGAGTCGCTCGCGGAACGCGCGCATGTGGATGCGCGAGTTCAACACGGGCCGGCGCAGCAAATCATGCTCGGCGGCCAGACCGCGCGCCCAGCCCGGGCGGTCGCCGTGACGTACCCACGCCGGGAAAAGCAGCCGTTCCTCCACCCGCATGTGGCGTTCCAGTCGCCAGTGGAAGGCGCGCCCGCGCGGCGCCTGGTCCCACGCGGCCTCCATCAGGCGATGATCGCGGGCAAGATACGCCGCGAGTTTGTGTGCCGCCCCCGGTCGGGGCCGTTCCGCCCGGGCGCGCCAGAGTCCCGCATCCGGCTCCAGCGGAAACCACCACAGGGACCCGGCGGCCACTGCCTCCCGCACAACCGGTTTCCAGGCGACGTGTCCCGCCAGCATGCGCCCGTCACCCGGAGCGAGCCCGTCCAGCGCCGCCCGGAGTTCTGCCGGTGACTCCACGACCCACTCCGGTGCGGTGACGTCCCACCCGATGCCCGGAACCACCCCGCAAGGGAAAGTGCTCACTTCGAGCCGCCGCCCTTGCACGCGACAGCCCGAACGGATTCACCCGGCGCCGCGCGCACCGTGCCTTCACGGCAGCAGCGCAGAAGCGTCATTTCGCCCGGAGAAAACGTCGAAGCGCGATCCGCGATCATCCTTCATCATGGCTCATCGTCGGTGCATGTCATTATCCCGGCGCGGGGTCCGGCGGGCCTTGATCGACATCAAGCTGCCTGTGCCCCTCCCTCCGGGTATGCGAACATCGCCCCATTGCGCACACCAGTCGGGTAACGTATGACGACATCGCAGCCACCGGATACGCGTCGCAGTGCCCTGTCGCTTGCCGTTCTGCTCGCCCTCGTGCTTGCCGTCACCGCACAACTGCTCACGGGGTTCTGGCTGTGGCGTTCCCCGGGCGCCACGCTGCTGACGGTGCACGTTGCCGCAGGGCTGGCCACGACAGTCCTTCTCGTTGCGGAATGGACCTGGCTGCTCGCAACGGAGGCGGGACGCGCCCGATTGCGGAGCTACGTCGCACCCGGCGCGGGAGCGGCCGGCTGGATCGACGCCCTGTTCCTGCTCGCGGTAACCGCGACCGTCGTGCTCGGCCTCCTGCTTGCCGGCATTCTGCGCCTCGGGCTCGACCTCTCCCTTCTCCCCCTGTTGGCCGCGCACCGCGGACTGGCGGCGGCGGTACTCGTGCTGTACGCGGTGCACGCCATCACGGCGGCGGGCACCCGCCGGCGCCGTGCCGGCCGCAACCGCCCGGTCGTGTAACATCCGCGGGACGGCAAGGGAGGAGAGCCCCGTGGATCAGGCACCGAACACGGCCAGCCGCGCATGGCGCGGCCTCGTCGCCTTCGCCGCCGTGATCATCGTGATCGGCGGCATGAAAACGGCCTCGGACCTGATCGTGCCGTTCCTGCTCGCGCTCTCCATCGCCATCATCTGCCTGCCGCCGTTGGCGTGGATGCAGCGTCATCGAATTCCCACCACCCTGGCCGTGGGCATTCTCATCGTTGTCATCGTCGCCGCAATGCTCGGGGTCGGCGTGCTGATCGGCAATTCGGTAGGCAAGTTCGTTCAGGACCTGCCCGGCTACCAGGACCGCCTGCAAGGCGTCCTCGGACAGATCATGGCTCTCGTGCACCGATTGGGCTGGGACGTGTCTCCGGGCGGGCTCAAGCACGACCTCAACCCCAACAACGCCTTCTCTCTCGTCGCAACGTTCTTCCGCAGCCTCGGGTCGGTACTCGGCGACGGGTTTCTGATCGTCCTCACCGTCCTTTTCCTGCTGTTCGAGGCCAGCGTCCTGCCGCGCAAGCTCAACACGATGTCGAGCGAGGAACGCAGCCATCGCTCGCTCGACGTCTTCTCGTCCTTCGTGGAAAGCGTCCAGCGCTACGTGTTCCTCAAGACGGCGATCAGCCTCGGGCTCGGACTCTTCGTCGCCCTCGTACTCTGGGCACTGGGCGTGCGCTACGCGATGCTCTGGGGCCTGCTGGCGTTTCTGCTCAATTTCGTTCCCAACATCGGCGCGTTCCTGTCCGCGATTCCTCCGATCCTGCTTGCCCTCCTGCAGGGCGGCTGGCCCCAATTCGCCTACGTCACGGGTTCGCTGCTCGCGATCCACTTCACCACGGGCAACATCATCGAACCGGTGCTCATGGGCGAGCGCCTGGGTCTTTCCACCCTCGTCGTATTCGTCTCCCTGATCATCTGGGGCTGGGTGCTCGGCCCGGTCGGCATGCTGCTCTCGGTACCGCTGACGATGATCATTCGCATCGGTTTCGAGTCCAACCCGCAGACCCGCTGGCTGGCCGTCCTCCTCGGTCCCGCGCCCCGCCCCTCAAGCGAACACTGGCTCGTCGCCTGGATCCGACGCCGGTTCAGAAACGCCTGACAACCGCATGAGCCGGACGTTGCGACGGGCGTGTCGCGCACCCGTGGCTGCCGCGGCGATTCGAAGCCATTTGCGGCACCGGCCGTTCCCGTCGGTGCGAAACCGCGGATAGGTCCTGTCGCGCCGGGAAGGCCGGCGGCGAAACCGGTCCACCGGTGCGGTGGTGTACGGTGAGCCGGATTGAGGGGCAGGGGCAGACGGGCAACGTCCGAAACCACTCGACGCGGGCGACGCCGGGGCACACGCGTCGTCACCGCCGCAGGCGGCCGGTAACGACGGCTCCCGACCGGAGGCGACGGTTGATTGCCCCGACGCTTTCCGGGCGGCGGATGGCGAAACCCGCGCGATCTCGCCGGCTTCCACCTCTCTCTTGCAGGATTTGATGCATAACAGAACGGCACGCGCCACACTGGCACTCATCATCGGCTTCGGATTACCCGCAATCGCCATGGCGGCCTCGGGCGGGAGCAAGGGCTCGAAGACGAAGCCGGCCAGCCACTTCAAGGTCGGCGGCGCACTGCGCTACCAGTACGTCTATCGCGACTGGAGCGGGAGCAGCCGGGACCAGACCGGAACCCTGGACTTCGATACGTTCCGTTTCAACGTCGACGGCCGGTACAAGGGCATCATCCTCTCGGCCGAGTACCGTTTCTACACCCGCTGGAACGCCCTGAAGTCCGGCTGGATGGGTTACGACTTCGCGCCGCACTGGCAAGGCCGCTTCGGGCTGACGCGCCTCCCGTTCGGCATCCTGCCGTACGCGTCACACAGTTACTTCTTCAGCAGCAACTATTATCTGGGGCTGGAAGATACCTACGACGCCGGCGTGAAGATGGTGTATGACGACCCCGGCAGTCCGTGGGGCTTCCGGGCGGGCTTCTTCAAGAACGCCGGAATCGGCCTGTTGGGCTCGGGCAACCCTGGCCGTTACTCGTTCAACGTGGTGACCGCGTCCAGCACGGCCTCGAACGGCGACCCGAGCCAGCAGAACGTCGGCGACAACATGCTGGTTGCCCGACTGGTCTACACCTTCGGACACAAGAGCAATACGACGGAACTGGGCTTCTCGGCCCTCGCCGGTCAGCTCTACAACAACGTCACCCGGGAGAACGGCTCACGATGGGCGGCCGGGCTGCACGTAAACGGCAACTACGGCCGCTGGAACGTGATGGCCGAGGTGCTGCGATACCAGTACAACCCGAAGAATCCGGCGGGCGTGAACGACAACGTCATCCAGCTCGGAGCGTACGACTATTATTTCCCGATTGCCGCCGGCGCCGACTCGGCCGTGTTCGACGTCGCCTATACGCTTCCGGTGCAGTGGGGTCCCGTCGACAGCCTGAAGTTCTATGACGACTACAGCGAGATATTCCACAAGCAGGGCGGCTACCCGGTTACACGCATGAACGTGCTCGGCGTGGGTATCGGCGCCGGCAAGGTGTATACCTACGTGGACCTGGTCACGGCGGCGAACCAGCCGTTCATCGGCGGGGTGATGGCCCCCGGTCCCGGCGACGACCGGAGTTGGAACACTCGACTGAACATCAACGTCGGCTACTATTTCTGAGCCGACCTGCCGGACCGGGCTACCCGCCGGCCCCGACGCTATCCCGCCTCGCCGTTGCGGCGGCTGCGCGGCTGCATCCAGTAATAGAAGGTCGGCATCACCACCAGGACGAGTCCCAACTGGACCATCAGGCCGAAGATGATAGCGATGGCGAGCGGCGTGAGCATGGCGGCACCCTGCCCGATGTCCAGCGCCAGCGGTACGAGCGCCAGCATGAAGGCCAGCGTGGTCAGCGCAATCGGGCGTGCCCGGTTCACGCCTGCCTGAATGATCAACTCGCGCAGCGATTGCTGCTCGTCGCGGTGCCCGTGCGAGTGCGCTTCCAGCAAGTAGAACTCCGAGAAGTAGAAGATCGCGACTTCGGTCACGATCCCGATGATCATCGTAAGTCCCATCATGGCGGTGATGTTGAGCTCAGTGCCGGTGATCCACAGACCGAAGAAGACGGCCAGAACAGCCAGCAGCGGTTGCGTGATGATGGACAGCACGACCCGGAATCGCTCGTAGAGAAACAGCAGCAATACGAAGACCAGCAATAGCGCCGACACGAACACGATGACCAGTCCGTGGAAGGCGATCTGCTGCTGCTTGTACAGGCCGCCGAGCTTGTAGTAGTCATTCTTCGGAATAACGCCGGGTTTGTTCAATGCGGCCTTTACGGCGGCGATGGTGTGCCCCAGATCGCGCCCGTTGATTCGCGCGGAGACGGTGACGTCCCGTTTCAGGTCGTCGCGCGTGATCTCCGGCTGTCCGGTAATCTGCTTGACCGTCGCGACCTGCTTGAGGGGAATGGTCTTCCCGCCCGGGGCCCGGATCATCAGCGAGTCCACCTGATCGGTCGTATCGCGCAGTGCCTTGGGCACCCACACGCGCACGCCTACGAAGCGTATGCCCTTCTGCACCTGGGTGGCCACCAGGCCGTGGAGATAAGCCTTCAGCTGCGAGGTGACCGCGGATGGCGTCAGTCCCACGAGCGCCGCCTTGCGCGCGTTGACCCGCACGTCCAGCGAGCTGCCGGCGACGACGATGCCGTCGCGCACCTCGACGACGCCGCGGATCTTCGATATCCGGTGCGCGATCTTCGGCGCAAGCGCCATCAGTTGCTTGTCGTTGTCGCCGAACAGCTTGATCACCACGGGACGGGGCCGGGAAGTCAGGTCCCCGATGATGTCCTCCATGAGCTGCCCGGTGTCCACGTCGAGCGACGGGGCGCGGTCCTGCACCTTGTGGCGGATGCGCTCCATGACCGTCCAGATGGGCGGCCTCGGGAACGGTTTAAGCCGGATGAAGAAATCGCCGGTGTTGGCTTCGGTAATGCCGCCACCGAGCTGGGTGCCCGTTCGCAGCGACCAAGTCTGCACTGCCGGATCGGCGTCAATGACCTTCGCTGCCTTCGCCAGAAGGCGGTTGGTTTCCTTGAGCGAGGCGCCCGGCGGGGCCAGATAGTCGAGAATGAAGCCGCCCTCGTCCATTTTCGGCATGAATCCGGAGCCGACCTGCCGGTATCCGACATAGCCGAGCACGACGAGCGGCACGATCAAGACCAGCAGCCAGACCGGACGGCGCAGCACGTGCTCCATGACGAAGCGATAGGCCGGCTTGAAACGCCGGGCGATAAAGCCGTCCCGTTCCAGCCGCGCGTCGCGGTCGCGAAGCAGCCAGCTCGCCAGCACCGGCACGACCAGCCAGGCCATCAGGAACGAGATGACCAGCCCGCTTGCCATCGTGAGGGACAGCGCCTTGAAGAAGGCGCCGGTGACTCCCCCCAGGAACGCCAGCGGCGCGAATATGATCACGGTGGACAGGGAGGACCCCATCAGCGGGTGCGTGAATTCACGCGCGGCCTCGAACAGGGTCCGCGAGGAGCCGGCGCCCTCTTCCCGCATTCGGCGAACGAGGTGCTCCACGATGACCACCACGTCGTCGATGAACAACCCGATCGCGGCGGCCATCCCGCCCAGCGTCATGATGTTGAAGCCCTGCCCGAAGACTCTAAGCAGCAGGACGGTAATCGCCAACACCAGGGGGACGGCGACGCTCGCCACCAGCGCAACCTTCCAGCTGCGCAGGAAGACCAGCAGCACGACGGCGGCGACCAGGACGCCGATGATCATCGCGTCCCGGACGCTGTCGGCCGACGCGGACACGAGTTCGCTCTGGTCGTACCAGTGGTGCAACTCGACACCGGCGGGGAGCTGGCTGCGGTATGCCTTCAGCTTGGCCGCCACGGCGTGGGCTATCGCCACGGTGTCGCCGCCCGGCTGCTGGAAAACGTTGAACAGGACGGCCTGCTTTCCGTCGGCGCGCACGCTCACGTAGCGGGGCATGACCGAAGACTTGACCTTGGCCACCTGCCCCAGGGTCACGACCCCGTCGGAACCGCGCTTGAGAACCACGGCGCGAATCTGCTTCGGGCTCTTGAGCTGCGAGTCCGATACCGTCAGGTAGAGCTGGTAGTGGTCCTGAAGACGTCCCACCGATGCCAGCTGGTTGTTCGCGGCCAGCTTTTTCGCCACGTCCCGGAAAGTCAGGCCCAGCGCATGCAGGCGGCCGGGATTGACGTCGACGTGGTATTCGGCGATCTGGCCGCCCTGGATACCGACGTGTCCCACGCCGTTGATGGTGGAGAGCAACGGGCGCAACCGGAACTTGGCGATGTTGCGTAGTTTGACCGGAGAAACGGTCTTCGACGTCAGGCTGTACGCCGTGACCGGATACAGCGTGGGCTCCATGCGCTCGACCTTGAACGTGGTGCCTGCGGGCACCTTCGGGAGCGCGCGATTGATCTCGCCCTCGACCTCGAGCATCTTGCGCACCATGTCGGTGCCCCACTTGAAGTCGGCGATGATCTCGGTGGTCCCGCGGCTGGTCGTGGAATGCACGGCGGTGACGCCGGGCACGCTGCGGACCGCCAGCTCCATCGGTCGCGTGACGCGCATTTCCATGCGCTGCGCCGGCTTGTCCCCCGAATCCAGGGATACGCGGATGCGGGGGAACTGGACGTGAGGAAAGAGCGAAACCGGCAGGCCCATTCCGCTGTAGATGCCCGCCGCGGCCAGCACCAGCGCAAGGAACACCAGCGAGCGCCGGTGGCGCCCGATCCATTCGGAGAGCCTCACCGGCCCGCTTCCCTGACCGCTTCGCCGTCGTGGAGTTCGAAGTTGCCCTGCGTGACGACTAGAGCGCCGGGCTTGACGCCGGACAGCCCCACCAGGCCTCCCTCACGCATCAACGGTTTCACCCCGACGCGGTGGGCGACTTGCTTGCGGACCACGAAGACGTAGTAGCCGGCCTTGTCCTTGAGCACCGAGGAGCGCGGCACCGCCGGCAGCTTCGCGCTGCGCAGGTTGATGGTGCCCTTCACCCACTCGCCCGGAAGCGGTCCCGACGCGGTTGCCGGCACCGGAACCTCGGCATCCACCAGGCCCGTTGCGGGGTCGGCCTGCGCCGCGACTTGCACGACCCTGCTGGCAATCGTCGCGCTGTGGCCGAACACGGGACGCAACTGCACGGCAGCGCCGTCACCGACCCGGGCGGCATCGGTCGGATCCAGCCCCAGGCGGACCCACAGGGCGCCCGACGACAGAGCTGCGATCCGGCCGCCGGCCGCGACCCATTGGCCGCGCCCCACTGGAAGCTTCGTCACGACGCCGGCGGACGACGCCTTGACGGAATGGGGCTTTGCGCCGCCGCCCTCCGCTTGCAGCGCCGCAAGCTGCGCCTTGGCGCTGGCCAGAGCACTGCGCGCGGACTCGAGGTCCGAGCGCGTCGCCAGACCGTTCGACTCCAGCGTCTGCGTCTGCTTGAGTTTCGCGCGCGCGGAGGCGACCGCCGATCGCGCACTCTCGAACGCGGCGCGGCTCTTCGGCGTCGGCGCGACCCGCACCAGCGCCTGGCCCCGTGTCACCCGGCTGCCCGGTGTCACCAGTACCGCGGTGATGCGGCCCGCCTGCGCCGCGGTCAGCCATTCGAGCGCGTGGGGATCGGGAACGAGCCGGCCGTAGGCCGTCGCAGACGTCGACAGCACCCGGGCCTTCACGACGGCCGTGTGGACGCCCACCGCCGGTGCGGCGGCGGCCACGCAACAGAACAGCGCCAACGGCGCCACAACGACGGCCTTGCGTCGCATCATGTCGATGTCCTCCTTACGGGCGCGGACCCGGCCCCCGTGGCCAACAGGGTGCGCAAGGTCAGTTCGAGCTGCAGCGCCGTGGCACGCAGGCGGTCCGCGTCGATGCGGGCGTCGAGCCAGGCGGTGAGCGCGCCGTATTCCTGCAGGCGCGTGACCGCCCCGACGGCCGAGGCACTGCGTGCCGCGTGCGCGGTACTCGCCAGCGCCGGAAGCTGCGCCCGTGCCGCGGCCAGTTCGTGCCTGGCCAGGCGCAGGCGCCGCCAGGTGGCGCGGATCCGGTTTTCGGCACCGTCGAGATGGGCCTGATACGCGGCGTTCAGGGCCTTGCGCGTCGCACGGTCAACGGCGATCTTGCCGCGGTTGCCGTCGAATATCGGCAGACGCAGCGTCACGCCGAAGCCGACGCTGTTGACCCCCGTGTTGTCCCGCGAGCGCGTAAAGCCGATATCGAGGATCGGAAACTGCGCGAGGATGTCGGCGCGGAGGCGCCGATCGGCGCTGCGATAGCCGGCCTGCAATGCGAGCAGGTCGAGGCGGTGCGCCGGGAGACGGGCGATCGCGGCGTACACGGTGGCCGCCGCCGGGGCGCTCGCCGTCGGCGGCGCCCGGAGTTGCCACCGATGACCCGCCTTCACGCGCAACAGGTCCGCCAGCGTCTGCTCGAGCGTGACCTCGTGATCCCGGGCCTTCTGAAGTCTAGACCGCGCGGTTGCGGCCTGTTGTTGCGCCTGCCGGAAGAGCGCCGCCGGCAGCGCTCCGGCCGCGTGAGCCTTGAGGGCCCCCTGGAGCGCGGCGCGCGCCTCCCGTCGCTCGATCTCCAGCGCCCGGACCTGCCGCCGCGTCGACCAGACGTCGAGATACGTAACCCGCGCCTTCAGCGCCACCTGTTCGGCCTGCCAGCGCCAGCTCAGCAGGGATTCGGCGTACTTGGCCGAGGCTGCCGAGTGGACGTCGCCGTGGGTGATCAACCCGACGAGACTCTCGGCCAGGCCCGCACTCCAGGCATTGTGGTGATCCGACGGCGCACCGCCGTTGAAAGGGTGGTCCAGTGAGAACGAGAGCGAGGGATCGGGCAACAGCCCCGCCGCGTAGGCGTGAGCCTTGGCGACGCGGGCCTTCGCGCGGGCGGCCGCGAGACTCGGGGCACGCGCCACGGCGAGCGAGCCGACGCGCGCCAGATCGAGGGTGGCCGGGACGGCGCCGGTTGCCGGGGCGGCGGCCGTCGCTGAAGCGGCCAGGTCCGCCTTCTTCGGCAACGGCAGGGCATGGTAGGTGGCACAGCCGCCCAGAAGCACACCCCCCGCCGCAAGCACGGCGGCCATGCGCGCGGCCGGCGAACCCGCACGGACAAGGCAAGGGCGAAGCTCCATGGCGGTATTGTCGGTCAGGGACATCGAGGCCGGGATTAACTTTCGTTAATTCCCGTGACAGGACCCGGGGCCGCCCTTCCGGACCGGTTATGCTGATTCCGGACGTCATCGCAACCGGAACGGTCATCCTGCCGGCGATGACTCTGGAGATTTGGCCGTTGACCCGATGCCGATGAACATTCTGATCGTCGAGGACGACCCGGCCCTGGCTGCCGAACTGGAACGGCAGCTCCGGCGCGCGGGGCACGAATGCCGGACGGCCGCCACCCTGGGCGCAGCACGGGCGCAATTCTCGGACGCTCCGGCAGCGTTGGTCATACTCGACCGGCTACTCCCAGACGGCGAGGGCCTGTCGCTGATTCCCTGGCTTCGCAGCCAACACCCGGAGACCATCGTCCTGGTCCTCTCCGCGCTTGCGGAACTCGAGGCCCGGGTCGGCGGCCTGAACGCCGGCGCCGACGACTACCTCGGCAAACCCTACGCCGAGGCGGAACTGCAGGCCCGCATCGCGGCGCTGGCCCGGCGTAGCGAACCGGCGGCCGCAGAATTGACGTGCGGCCCCCTGGCACTCGATCGCCTCAACCGCGCCGCGACGCTCGACGGCCGCCGCCTGCGGCTCAATCCACGGGAGTTCGGCCTGCTGGAGTATTTCCTGCTCCACGCGGAAGAGACACTGACCCGGACGATGATCCTGCGCGACGTCTGGGGTTACGACTTCGACCCCGGCACCAACGTCATCGACGTCCATATCAGCCGGTTGCGGAGCAAACTCGCGGAGCACGGCGGTGACGGGCTCCTCGTCACCGAACGAGGTGCCGGCTACCGCCTCGCTGCGCCGGACGGAGAATGAAACGCCCGCGACTGGCGGCACTGGGCACCACGGCGTTTCGCACGGCCGCTATATCCGCGCTCGTCTATGCCGTACTGACCGGCGCCATCGTGGCGGTGGTCTATCCACTCGTCGCCGCCCAGATACAGGCCCAGATAAGGGCGGGCCTGCAGGCCGAGTCGGCGGCACTGTCCGCACTCGAGGACGTACGCGGCGTCGAGACGCTAAGGGACGTGATCCGCACGCGCAGCGCGCAGGTCCTGCCGGCCGGCGACAACGACACGGACGATCCCGGCCGCCGCTACTACGCGCTTGCAACGAGCAGCGGTCGTATTCTCGCGGGCGATCTTTCGCGGTGGCCCGACGGCCTGCCCGACCGCGGCTGGGTCCATCTCGATGTGGCGCACCGCAGCGTACGCGCTCTGATCACGCCGCTCTCCAACGGCGGCCGCCTGCTGGTGGGCCAGTCGCTCGCGATTCCCGACGCGCTCGGCTTACAGGCAATCCTCGTCGTGGCCGTAGGTGCCGCTCTCGCCCTCCTGGCGGGGCTGGCCGGCGGCGGCGTCGTGGGAATTCGCGTGATGCGCCGGCTGCGGGAAGCCAGTGCGACGGCCGAACGCATCCAGGCGGGACAACTCGGAGCGCGCCTGCCCCGCGGGGGACCGGGCGAGCACGACGTGCTTGCCGGGACGTTCAACACGATGCTCGACCGCATCGAAACCGCCGTGCTGGGCCTGCGCGACATGGCGACGCGAACCGCGCACGAGATGCGACATCCGCTGGCAAGGATGGACCAGGCCCTGGCGCGAGCCCAGAACGCTCGCTCGGAAGCGGACGTCCAGACCGAGCTGCGCACGGCCCGTGCGGAGATCGAGGAACTGTCGCGGCGCACGGAAGCGCTGCTGCGCCTGGCACGTCTCGAAAGCGACCGTGAGCGACGGCAGTTCTTTCGCGAACTCGACCTGACTCAGCTTGTCGACGACGTCGCCTCGCTGTATGCGCCCTCGGCCGAGGACAGCGGCCGGGAGCTCATCAATCGGAGCAGCGGCCCGCTCCCTTACGTGGGGGACCGGCAGTTGTTGGCCCAGGCGATCGCCAACCTGCTCGACAACGCTATCCGCTATGCGAGTCCGGAAGCGGCGATCTCCGTGGCTGTCGGCCGTGAGGGCGCCGACGCGGTCGTCGAAGTACGGAATGTCTACCGGGACCAGGCGCCGCCGCCCGATGGACCCACGGGAGCCGGGCTCGGATTGCCGATCGCCCGGGCCATCGCCCAGCTCCATTACGGCCGGCTCGAGCAGCGCCGGACCGTGGGCGAGTTCGCGGCGCGGCTGGTGCTGCCGCTCCAGCCGCCCGCGGCCGGACGGTAAAAACGCGGATTACGGGCATCGCGCCCCGACCCGGAGCGCGCGATTTCACAATGGCTTTACCGACCGCCGGCCTTCGGCATGCGGAACCAGGGATGCGTATACCAGTAATAGCCCTTGCCGGGAGCGGGCGCCGTGCAGGTGTAGAGCGAGCGTCCCGCCGGCAGCGTTGACTTCGCCCGGACGGTGACGCGGGTGGCCGACACAGGCGCCGCGCGCATGGCGGAGCCGTTCGACCGATAGCAGGCGAGCCCCGGCAGCTTGCGGCGCAGCGACAGTGTCAGGACCGGCGGATTGGCGTTCCCGCGCACGACCGGCGTCCAGGGATCGACGCCCGCCAGGGGCATCGGGCGGGACACCGCACGCCGGGCAAACATGTCCAGGCTGTCGAAGTGGGTGTCGATGGGAAAGCGCGGCAACGCCCGGGGGTCCAGCGGTTCCCCGAGCGCACCGGAGGCCTGGGCGAAGGCGACAAAACCGAGGCGGGTGACGATGCGGGCGAGGGCCGCGTCGTATTCCCCGTAGGGATAGGCAAAGAGTTTCGGGTCCGTGTTGGTCGTCGGGCCCAGTTCGGTCCGGAGTCGCTGCTGTGCCTGGACGACCCCGGCACGCACGCGACGCCGCCACGCCGCCGCGCTCTCGCCCTGTTTGCGCTCGAGCAGGTGGGCATGCGTCACGGTGTGGTCGGCGAACGTTGCGCCGCCGGATTGCATCGAACGCATGTCCTTCCAGCTCATGAACGCCGGATAATGACGGTCGATCGCCCGCGTGCTCACGAACACCGTGATCGGATAGCCGTGCGCCTTCAGCAGCGGCCAGGCCTTCTCGTAGACGCTCTTGTAGGCGTCGTCGACCGTCAGTGCGACGGTCTTGTCGGGTACCGGCTTTCCGGCCTGCATCGTGCGCACCAGTCGCGGCAACGACCAGACGTGAAATCCGTGGGCAGCGAGATAATCGAGTTGTGCCTTGAACGCCGCCACCGGCGTGCTCGTGGAGGGGTACTGCGGCTCGCCGAACCGGTGGTAGAGAAACACCACCGCATGGTCCGCCGCGAAGGCCCGGGGCGCTGCGGCGAGCAGCGCCCCGAACAGCAGCGCGTGCGCGAGCCTACTTGCGGTTGGCGACGTGGATCGCCCGCTTGTCCACGGCGAGTGCCGCTTCATGCACCGCCTCCGAAAGCGTCGGATGGGCGTGGATCGTAAGCTGGATGTCCTCGGCGCTGGCCCGGTACTCGGCCGCCAGGACGGCCTCGGCGATCAGCTCGGAGGCAAACGGCCCGACGATGTGCACGCCCAGGACCTCGTCCGTCTCCTTGTGGGCGATCATCTTGACCATCCCGCTCGCCTGTCCGAGCGCCTTGGCGCGTCCGTTGGCGGCGAACGGGAAACTGCCGGTCTTGATCGGCACGCCCTCGTCCTTGAGCGCCTGCTCGCTCTTGCCGACCCAGGCGACCTCGGGCGCGGTGTAGATGATCGAGGGCACGGCGTCGTAGTTGACCTCGGCCACCTTGCCGGCGATCAGATCCGCCACCATCACGCCCTCTTCGCTTGCCTTGTGCGCCAGCATCGGGCCGCGCACGAGATCGCCGATGGCCCAGACGTTTTCCACGCCCGTCCGGCACTCGTCGTCGACCTCTACGAAACCGCGCTGGTCCACCTTCACGCCCGTGCCCTTGTCGAGCAGGCCGTCGGCGTAGGGGCGGCGGCCGACCGCGACCAGCACCTTGTCGACTTCGACCGTCTCCTTCCCCTGCTTCGTTTCGTAAGTCAGCGTGACGCCGTTCTTGCCCTTCTTCGCGTCGGTGACCTTCGTTCCCAGGCGGATGTCGAGGCCCTGTCGCTTGAACTGTTTCTGCGCGTCGTTGGCGACCTGCTTGTCCACCATGGGCAGGAAGTCGTCGAGCGCCTCCAGCATCACGACCTCGCTGCCGAGCCGCCGCCAGACACTGCCCATCTCGAGGCCGATGACGCCGGCGCCGATCACGCCGAGACGCTTCGGCACCTCGTCCCACTCGAGCGCGTCCCAGGAATCGACGATCGTCTCGTGATCGAACGGCAGCGGCTTGAGCTCGACCGGCACCGAGCCCGCCGCAAGGACGATGTGCTTCGCCTCGAGCGTCTGTTTCTTTCCGTCGAGCCCCTCGACCACGACCTTGCGGTCGCGCGTCAGCTTGCCGGCACCGGGAATCCCGGTGACACCGTTGGCCTTGAAGAGCTGGGTGATGCCGCCGGTGAACTGCTTGACGATGCCGGCGCGGCGCTTTTGCATGGTCGCAAGGTCGAGCTCCACCTTGCTCGTCTTGATACCCATGTCGGCAAATTCGTGGCCGGCGCGCTCGTAAAGCTCCGAGGCTTCGAGCATCGCCTTGGACGGAATGCAGCCCGCGTTGAGGCAGGTCCCGCCGAAGGCGTGCTTGCCGTCGCCGTTCTGCCACTTGTCGACGCAGGCGGTCTTGAGACCGTTCTGCGCGGCACGGATCGCGGCGACATAGCCGCCGGGCCCGGCGCCGATCACGATTACGTCGAAGCTCTCACTCATTGTTCGGCTCCCGATAAGACTTCAAACTTGTTGTTGCGCGATGCGTCGATGCCTTCCGGCATGCCTCACAGGTCGATCAGGAGGCGGGCCGGATCCTCCAGCGCCTCCTTCATCGCCACGAGGAAGAGCACCGCTTCGCGACCGTCGATGATCCGATGGTCATACGTCAGCGCGATGTACATCATCGGGCGCGCCTTGATCTCCCCGTCCACGACCATCGGCCGTTCCTGGATCTTGTGCATGCCGAGGATCGCGCTCTGCGGCGGGTTGATGATCGGCGTCGAAAGCAACGACCCGAATACGCCGCCGTTCGTGATGGTGAAGGTCCCGCCGGTGATGTCGTCGAGCGAAATCTTGCCCGCGCGGGCGCGCTTGGCGTAGTCGACCACCTGGCCCTCGACGTCGGCAAACGTGAGCCGGTCGGCGTCGCGCACGATGGGCACGACCAGGCCGCGGTCCGTGGACACCGCCACGCCGATATCCCAGTAGTCGTGGTAGACGATGTCGTTGTCCTCGATCGAGGCGTTCACGACCGGGTAGGCCTGCAGGGCCTTCACCGCCGCCTTGATGAAGAAGGACATGAAGCCGAGGCGCACGCCGTGCTTCTTCTCGAAGTCGTCGCGGTAGCGCTTGCGGATATCCATCACGGGGCCGAGGTCCACCTCGTTGAACGAGGTGAGCATCGCCGTCGTGCTCTGCGACTCGATCATGCGCTCGGCGATCCGCGCGCGGATGCGCGACATCGGCACCCGGCGCTCCTCGCGCGCGCCCGGCGCCGGGCGCGGCGCGGATTTCGCGGCCGGCGCTTGCGCCTTCTCCGCCGGCTTCTGATCGGGACCGCGCTCGAGGAAACTCAGCACGTCCGCCTTGGTCAGGCGCCCGTCGCGGCCGGAGGCCGGGATTTGCGCGGGATCGAGGTCGTGCTCCTCGACCAGGCGGCGTACGGACGGCGACAGCGGCATCGGCTTGCCGGATGGCGCGGGCGCTTCGTCCTTCGCCGGCTGCGCGGCTTCCTGTTTCGGCGCTTCGGCGGACTCTTCCTTTTTCTCACCGCCTTCTTTCTTCGCCGGCGCCGCCCCCTCGTCCAGCAGCGCAATGACCTGTTCGGCGGTCACCGTGGCGCCGTCCTCGACCTTGACGTCGGACAGGACGCCATCGGCCGGTGCGGGGACTTCGAGGACGACCTTGTCGGTCTCGATGTCCACGAGGTTCTCGTCGCGCGCGACGGCGTCACCCGGCTTCTTGTGCCAGTTGACGAGCGTTGCCTCGCTGACGGACTCGGGCAACTGCGGAACCTTTATCTCGGTGCTCATTTGGACTCCAGACGTTTGACCTTGTTTTGCGCTTCACTGCGCGATTCCAGCCCCAGGGCCTCTTCCACGAGCGCACTCTCCTCGGCCTGATGCTGCTTGGCATAGCCGGTTGCCGGGGCGGCGGAAGGCGCGCGGCCCGCATAGACCAGGGTCTGGCGGCGGGAGAGAGACTCCTGCAGGCGATGGCGGATCTGGTACCAGGGGCCCTGATTCTTCGGCTCCTCCTGGCACCACACCACCTCGCGGGCCTCGCGGTAGAGTTCGAGCTCGGCGGCGTAGGCTTCGCGCGGGAATGGATAGAGTTGCTCGATGCGCACGATCGCAACATCGTCGATCTCTTCCTTGCGGCGGCGCATCAACAGTTCGTAGTAGACCTTGCCGCTGCAGAACACCACGCGGCGTACGCGCTTCGGTTCGATCTGCTCGATCTCGGGTATGACCAGGTGGAACCGGCCGTCGGCAAGATCCTCCAGGCTGGACGCCGCCAGCTTGTGCCGGAGCAGGCTCTTCGGCGTCATCACCACCAGCGGCGCGCGGAACGGGCGCACGACCTGGCGGCGCAGGAGATGGAAGATCTGCGCCGCCGTCGTGGGCACGCAAACCTGCATGTTGTTGGCCGCGCAAAGCTGCAGATAGCGTTCCAGACGCGCGGAGGAATGCTCGGGCCCGGCGCCTTCGTAACCATGCGGCAGCAGCAGCACCAGCCCGCAGAGCCGGCCCCACTTGGTCTCGCCCGAACTGATGAACTGGTCGACCATGACCTGTGCGCCGTTGGCGAAATCGCCGTACTGCGCCTCCCAGAGCACGAGCGCCTTGGGCCGTGCCGTCGCGTAGCCGTACTCGAAGCCCACGACCGCCGCCTCCGACAGCAGGGAGTCGTAGACCATGAACGGCGCCTGGTCCTCCGCCAGGTGATTGAGCGGGATGCGCGCCTCGGCGGTCTCGCTGTTGTAGAGCACGGCGTGGCGATGGAAGAACGTCCCGCGGGCGCTGTCCTGGCCGGTCAGCCGCACCGGGTGATTGTCCGTCACCAGGCTCGCGTAGGACAGGTTTTCGGCGCAGCCCCAATCGACCGGCACTTCGCCGGCGAGCATCTTGCGCCGCTCGGAGACGACGCGTTCGGCCCGGTTGTGGAGCTTGAAGCCGTCCGGCATCGCAAACAGCTTCCCGCCGAGTTCGCGCAGCCGTTCCACGGGCACGCCCGTATCGACGTCCTGATCCCACTCCTGGTCCCTGAATGCCGTCCAGTCGGTCTGGGAGAACGCGCCGCTTACGTGCTTCATCGAGGCCTGCTCGACGACGCGACCCTCGTCGAGCCCGGCGTTGTACTGGTCGAGCAGCTCCCGGGCCGCATCGTCGTCCGCCACGCCCGACTCCGCCAGCCGCTTCGCGTAGATCGCGCGCGGCGTCGGATGGCTGCGGATGACGTCGTACATCCGCGGCTGGGTGACCGCCGGCTCGTCGGCCTCGTTGTGGCCCTGGCGGCGATAGCAGATGAAATCCACGAAGGCGTCCTTGCCGAAGCGCTGCCGATAGGCGAACGCCAGGCGCATCGCCTTGAGCGCGGCTTCGGGATCGTCGCCATTCACATGGAAGACCGGCGCCTCGATCATCTTCGCGATGTCCGTGCAGTAGCGGCTGGAGCGCGCGTCACGCAGGTCGCTGATCGTGAAACCGATCTGGTTGTTGATGACCAGATGCACGGTCCCGCCGGTGCTGAAACCGCGGGTCTGCGACATCTGCAGCGTCTCCATGACGACGCCCTGCCCGGCGAGCGAGGCGTCGCCGTGGATGAGCACCGGCAGGACGTATTCGCCGCGGTCGTCGCCGCCGCGGTCCTGGCGGGCGCGCACCGACCCCTCGACCACCGGGTCCACCGCCTCGAGATGCGAGGGGTTGAAGGCCAGCACCAGGTGCAGAGGCCCGCCGGGGGTTTCCACGTCCGAGGAATAGCCGAGGTGGTACTTGACGTCGCCGCTGTCCGAGCCGCTCAGATGCTCGTGGTTGCCTTCGAACTCGGAGAACAGCTCCTTCGGCGACTTGCCGAGGATGTTCACCAGCACGTTGAGGCGGCCGCGGTGCGCCATGCCGAGCACGATTTCCTTCACGCCCTGTTCGCCGGCCCGGCGGATCAGGTCGTTGAGCATCGGGATCAGCGTGTCGCCGCCCTCGAGCGAAAAGCGCTTCTGGCCGACGTAGCGTCGGTGCAGGTAGCGCTCCAGGCCCTCGGCCGCGGTCAGTTCCGCGAGTACCAGCCGGCGCTCCTCGTCGCGAAGCCCGAACTCGCCATTGCCGCCCTCGATGTGCGAGGCGAGCCAGCGCCGCTCCTCGGGCTCGGAGACGCAGGCGAAGTCCGGGGCGAAGCTGGAACCGTAGACGCCGCGGAGCGCGCCGATCAATTCCCCGAGCGGGCGGCGCTGGCGCTGGCCGCCCCAGTCCGTCTCCACCGTCTCGTCGAAGTCGCCGGCGCTCAGGCCATACGTCTCGGGCTCCAGTTCGGCGATCCGCGGCACGTCGGCGAGGTCCAGCGGGTCCGTGCGCGCCGTGCGGTGCCCGAGCAACCGCCAGGCATCGAGCAGCCGCTGCGCCGCGCCGTCGCGACCGCCTCCGCCGGCGCGCGGCTGGTGCCCGCGCTGGGCCAGCTCGTCTTCGACCGGGCCCCGGGGCCGGTCGCCGCGGCCGCCCTGCTCTTCGAAGTAACGGCGCCAGCCCTCCGGCACGGAGCCGGGGTCGTTCAGCCAGTTTTCGTAGAGCGACTCGACGAAGGAGCCGCTACCGCCATATAGGGGGGTCGATTCTTTGCGTTCCTGAATGGTTTTCATCGATTGGGGGAAAGGTGGAGGCTGACCTCCGGGAGATGGCCCGGAGAAGACTCTCGATGGTTTTGCCAGATGGGCACGCTGATCGCGGTTCCGTCCGATTGATGCCAGCGGTCGAGAAAAATCACGCGGGTCACGCCCGCGAACGGACATTTTAACGGATCGACCGCCCCCGGGACAGCCGGACCTCCCGAATAACTCGGGAACCGGTCATGGAGCGGTCATCGCGCCTACACGACCGGGTCACGCCGCCCCTGCATGCTGCGCGCCGTCGCTCAACGGGAGACCTCACATGCGCTTTGCCCTCACGACGTTCTGGTCCGGCCCGCGACCGCTGCCCCGCCGCCGGTTCCGGCCCGCGCCCCGGCCGCCCGCGAAGGCCCCCAAACGCGAGTCGAGGCCGTTGCCCAAGGCCGCCTGAAAGCCCGCGCGGGGGCCGGAAAACCCCGAATCGGTCAAACACGCGCTTGAATCGCCTTCGGGGGGCCGGGATAATGGCAGGTCTCTAATCTTTACGGGGGTGCGCCGATGGCCGACGCCCGGCGTTATCCGCTGCTGTCCGGAATCGAGTCGCCCGCGGACCTGCGCGCCCTGTCCGAGAGCCAGCTCGAGGCGGTGGCGCGCGAGTTGCGCGCGTATCTGGTCGAAACGGTCAGCGGTATCGGCGGCCATTTTGCCGCCGGCCTGGGCACCGTCGAACTGACGGTGGCCCTCCACTACATCTACAACACGCCCGAGGACCGGCTGGTGTGGGACGTCGGCCACCAGGCCTACCCGCACAAGGTCCTGACCGGCCGCCGCGAGCAGCTGCACACGATCCGCAAGTTTCAGGGTCTGGCACCGTTCCCGCGGCGCGAGGAGAGCCCCTACGACACGCTCGGGGTGGGACACGCCGGCACCGCGACCGGCGCGGCCGTGGGTATGGCCCTGGGCCTGCGCCGGCAACAGGATCCGCGCAAGGTCGTGGCCATCGTCGGCGACGGCGCGATGACGGCCGGCATGGCCTTCGAGGCGCTCAACCACGGCGGCGCCGCGCGCCCCGACATGCTCGTGATCCTCAACGACAACGCCATGTCGATCTCCGAGAACGTCGGTGCGATGGTGAACTATTTCAGCCGCCTGCTCTCGGGGCGCCTCTACACGCGGGTGCGCGAGGGCGGCAAGCGGGTGTTGTCGCACATGCCCGCCGCCTGGGAGCTGGCGCGCCGCTCCGAGGCGGCCGTCAAGGGCATGGTGCTCCCCGGGTCGCTGTTCGAGGAACTGGGCTGGAACTACGTGGGCCCGGTCGACGGGCACGACCTGCCGGCGCTGGTGCATACGCTGCGCAACATGCGCGACCTGTCCGGCCCGCAGTTCCTGCACATCGTCACGCGCAAGGGCAAGGGTTACGGGCCGGCCGAGGCCGACCCCATCGCCTGGCACGGCGCGAGTCCCTTCGACCCCGAGTCCGGGACGATGAAGAAGAAGGCCGGCAAGCCGTCGTACTCGAAGATCTTCGGGCAGTGGCTGTGCGACATGGCCGACAAGGACGAGCGGCTGTTCGCCATCACCCCGGCCATGCGCGAGGGCTCCGGCCTGGTCGAGTACCAGCGCCGCTTCCCCGAGCGCTACGCGGACGTCGGCATTGCCGAGCAGCATTCGGTGACGCTTGCCGCCGGGCTGGCGATCGAAGGGGCGAAACCGGTCCTGGCGATCTACTCGACCTTTCTCCAGCGCGGCTACGACCAGCTCATCCACGACGTCGCCATCCAGAACCTGCCCGTGCTCTTCGCGATCGATCGCGCGGGCATCGTGGGCGGCGACGGGGCCACCCACCAGGGGGCCTTCGACCTCACCTACCTGCGCTGCGTCCCCAACATGGTCGTGATGGCGCCGGCGGACGAGAACGAGGCCCGGCAGATGCTCTACACCGGCTTCCGGCTCGAGCAGCCCGCCGCCGTGCGCTACCCTCGGGGCAGCGGCCCGGGCGTGGAGCCCGAGAAGGAGATGACCGAGGTGCCGATCGGCAAGGCCGAGCTGCGCCGGAAGGGCCGCGGCCTGGCCATCCTAGGGTTCGGCGCTCTGGTGCCCACGGCCGAGGCCGTCGCGGAGAACCTCGACGCGACGCTCGTGAACATGCGCTTCGTCAAGCCGATGGACCGCGAGATGATCCGCGAGATGGCCGACTCGCACGAGCGGATCGTCACGCTCGAGGACAACGTCACCACCGGCGGCGCCGGCAGCGGCGTTATCGAGACGCTGGCGGAGTTGGGGATCGAGCGCCCGGTCCTGCGCATCGGCCTGCCCGACGCGTTCTGCGACCACGGCAGCCGCGAGGAAGTGCTGGCCGACGCCGGTCTGGATGCCGAGGGCATCGAGCGCACCATACGGCGCTGGCTGGATTCGGGCGAAGGGAGCGCATCCACGCGACGGGAAGCTTCCTGAGCACCGGCAAAACCCGCTTTCGGAGAACGAGGCACTCATGGAATGGGAAGTCGCCGCCCCCGCGCAGCGGGACGGCATCGAAGACGTACAGGGCCGCCGGGACACCCGCCGCCTCGCAATCGACGCGGTCGGCATCCGTGATCTGCGCCACCCGGTCACCGTGGCGGACGGCGACGCCGTGCAGCACACGGTCGCCACGGTCCGGCTCGCGGTGGAACTCCCGGCCGAACGCCGCGGCACCCACATGTCGCGCTTCGTCGCCCTGATGATGGAAGAGAGCGAACCGCTGTCGGCGGACATGCTGCCGCGACTGCTCGGCGACGTCGCGCGACGGCTGGAGGCGCGGGCGGCCGAAGTCGAATTCCGTTTTCCCTTCTTCGTGAAGAAGCAGGCACCGGCCTCGGGCGTCGCCAGCCTCACCGACTACGAGGTATGCCTGGCCGGCCGGCTGAGCGGCGGGCGTGCGCACGTGCGCACGGAGGTCACGGTTCCCGTCACCAGCCTGTGCCCGTGCTCGAAGGAAATATCGGACTACGGCGCGCATAACCAGCGCTCCCATCTCCGCCTGGCCGTCGAGACAAGCGACACCGTGGACATCCGCGAGATCGTCGCGACGGCGGAGGAAGAGGCGTCGGCGCCGCTGTACGGCCTGCTCAAGCGCGCGGACGAGAAATACCTGACCGAACGCGCCTACGAGAATCCGAAATTCGTGGAAGACCTCGTTCGCGATGTCGCGCTCCGCCTGCGGGCCGACGAGCGCATCGAGCATTATCGGGTCGAGGCGGAGAACTTCGAGTCGATCCACAACCACTCGGCATACGCCGTCATCGACAGCCGCGGCGCGTAGCAGCGCCGGCCGGGCCTATTCCTGCTCGCGCTCCCGGTACGCGGCGGCCAGCCGCCGCAGCAGCGCGCGGTTGAACACCTTGTTGAAAGCGAGCTGGCAGGCGGACGACGACGCCTCCATCTGCGCCGCATCCATGCGCATCAGAAGCACCGGCACGAGTGCACGCACGCTGGTCACGCGCGCGCGGCCCGACAGCAGTCCCAGTTCGCCGAACGTCTCGCCGCGCCGCAGAAGATCGACCTGGCGTCCCTTGCGCTCGAAGGCCACCTCGCCGGAGACGATCACGTAGAAGGCCCGCTCCTGCGACCCCTCGGCGACCACCTCCTCGCCTTCCTCGTAGTTGCGCCAGTCGCTGTGCGTCACCGCCTCCCACACCTCGGCGTAGCCGAAATCCTTGAAGAACGGGAGGTGGCGGGCGATGTCGAAGCGGTCCTGCAATTCCAGCCGCCCGGCATCCTGGTCGAATTCCGCCAGCACGCGCGCGAGCTGCGCCGCCATCGCGAGGGCGTTGGGGAAGCGCTTGTCCGGATTCTTCTCCATCGCCTGGGAGACCACCGCCTCGAGGGCGCCCGGCACGCTGGCGCGCAGCTTGTTGAGCGGCCGCGGCGTGGCATAGATGATCTCGTGCACCAGGTGTGAAAGGTTCTCGCCGTAGAACGGCCGCTTGCCCGTCAGCAACTCATAGCCGACCACGCCGAGGGAATAGATGTCCGAGCGCGCCGTCGCGAGGCCTTCCTTGACCTGCTCGGGGGCCATGTAACTCGGCGAGCCCACCAGCCCCGAGACCGTTTGCGTCCCCGTCAGCGAGTGCACGGCGACGCCGAAATCGATGATCTTGGGCATGCCGTCGGGCATGATCAGGATATTGCTCGGCTTGACGTCGCGATGCACCACGCCCATCCGGTGCGCGTAGTCGAGGGCCTTGGCGCAGGCGAACAGGATCTCCACCACGCGACGCTGCGGCAGCAGGTTAACGAGCTGGGTGTGCGTGGAGAGGGGCTCGGCGCCGCGCAGGTACTCGGTCACGATGAAGGCATCGGTACCGCTTTCCCCGGCGTCGAGCACGGGCACGAGATTGGGGTGGCTGAGCTCGCCGGCGAGCCGCGCCTCGTTGACGTGGAGCTTGCGCCGGGTCCGAGCCCGTTCCGGCCGGACGTCGTCGGGGTGATAGAGCTTGAGCGCCACGTCGCAGCCACGCTGCGAATCATGGGCCAGGTAAACGGTACTCGTACTGCCCCGCCCCAGTTCCCGGGTAATGACGTAGCGTCCGACGCGCTGCGGCCCGGGATGCGCCACGGCCTCGCTCATCAGACCTCCCCGCTCAGGCCACGAAGGCCACGCCCCAGAGGACGGCCCCGGCTCCGATGCCGGCGACCACATCATCAGCCATGATACCCAATCCGCCGCCCAGCTGCCGGTCGATGCGGCCGATGGGCCACGGCTTGGCGATATCCAGGAGGCGGAACAGCACGAATGCCAGCGCGAACCACTGCCAGCCCGCGGGAATCGCGGCGCAGGCGATGAGCTGCCCCGCGACCTCGTCGAGGTTGATGCCGGGGTGGTCGTGCACGCCGAGGCGCCGTGCCGCACGCCCGCACAGACCGATGCCGGCGACCACCACGACGACGGTCGCGACGGCGTAGGCCCAGGGTCCGGCCTGGCGCAAGCCCCAGGCGATCGGCAGGCCCAGCAGCGCCCCAAGCGTACCCGGAGCCACGGGCGACAGGCCGGTCCCGAGGCCGAATGCCAGCCACGAGGCTGGATCCGCGCCGAGCGCGCGGGCGCCCGTGGCATGCGCGCGGCGGAAGCGCAGCTTCACCGGAAGTGCCTGTAACCGGCCGCCGCCGCATCCGCCGGGTGCCCGTCCACGCGGATGCCCGGCGTTTCCACGACTCGGCCGATGCGGTGCACGGCGCAGCCGAGCGTCCCGGCGGACAGGGCGGACACCGCTTCCGCGGCCGCGGCGGGGATGCTCAGGAGCAGTTCGTAGTCGTCGCTCGGGCCCAGCGCCTCGGCGAGCGTCGCCCCGGCCGCGCGGGGAACGGCAGCGGCCTCCAGATCGGCGCCCAGGCCCCCGGAAGCCTCGAGCAGTTTTGCCAGATCGCCGACCAGCCCGTCGGAAACGTCGATCGCGGCCCGCGCGTAATGCGCCAGCGCGCGGCCGGCGTGCAGCCGCGGCTCGGGGCGGGAAAACGCGACGGCCTCCGGCGCATCGGCGGGCGCGCCCGCCCGGATTGCCCGCAGGCCCGCCGCACCGCCGCCGAGGGCCCCGGTCACGAACAGGACATCGCCCGCGTGGGCACCGCGCCGTAACAGCGCCTGGCCGGCGGGGACGAACCCGGCCGCCGTGACGGTCACGGACAGCGGTCCCGAGGCCAGGTTGCCGCCGGCAAGGGCCACGTCGGCCCGCGCCGCCAGCCGGCCGAAACCCGCCGCGAAGGCGGCCAGCCACTCGTCGTCCGCCTCCGGCAGGACGAGGGCCAGGAGCGCCCAGGCCGGTTCACCGCCCATTGCGGCGATGTCGCTCAGGTTCACGGCGAGCGCCCGGTGACCGAGCGCGTCGGGCGGAAAGCCCGTTTCGGGAAAGTGCCGGTCCGCCACGAGCGTATCGGTGGTGAGCAGCAACTCGGTATCCGCGGGGGGCGCCAGAACGGCCGCGTCATCGCCCACGCCGACCCGCACGTCCGGCCGGGCCTCGCCCAGCCGGGCGAAGTGGCGCGCTATCGCGGCGAATTCATCCACTGCCGCCGCCGCCGCGCCGGGCGGCAGGTCGCTCCAACGGGCGCAGCTCGCCGGCGAGCCGGTCCAGCACACCGTTGACGAAACGATGCCCGTTGTCGGCGCCGAACGCCTTGGCGAGTTCCACCGCCTCGTTGATGACCACCGACACCGCGAGTTCCTGCCGGTCCCGCAACTCCGCGACGCCGAGCAGCAGGATCGCGTGCTCGACGGGATCCACTTCCATCGGCGGACGATCGAGCGCCGGGGCGAGTCTCTCGTCGAGCGCCGCCGCCTCGCGCAGGCAGGTGCCGGCCAGTTCGCGGAAATAGTCCCGGTCCACGTCGGCCGCGTTTTGCTCCGACAGGAACTCGGCGACGATCGAACCCGGCTCGCCGCCCGCAACCAACCACTGGTACACCGCCTGCAGGGCGAGGCGGCGCGCGCCGCGGCGGCCGCGCGTGGCCGGGGCGTCCGCGCCGCTCACGAGCCGCTTCCGGCGCGTGCGCGGCGGTTGAATCGATGATTTGCCATGGTGTGCATCACTGCGCGGTCACGCGTCCCGCGTCCCCTCGCCCGCCAGGCCCGCGATCACCCGTTCCGTCTCCAGGGCCGCCAGCGCGGCTTCCGCGCCCTTGTTGCCGGCCTTGCCACCGGCGCGGTTGAGGGCCTGCTCCAGCGTGTCCGTCGTCAGGAGGGCGAGGCCCACGGGGATGCCGCTATCGCATTGGATACGAGCCAGCGCGTCGACCGAGGCCCGCGCGACGTGTTCGAAATGCGGGGTCTCGCCGCGGATGACGGCCCCGCAGGCGACGATGGCGCGGAACCGGCCCGAGGCCGCCGCACGCGCCGCAACGGCGGGCAACTCCCAGGCCCCCGGCACGCTTCGCTCCACGATCCGGTCGGCGGCGACGCCGTTCGCCTCGAGCGCGGCGCGCGCGGCGTCCGCCAGGCGCTCCGTCACCAGGGCATTGAAGCGGGCGGTAACGACAAGGTAGTGCCCGTCACCGGCCGGGGCGGAAGTGTGTGCAGCAGACATGGATCGAACACCGATACGGCGGCGAAATATACTAACGCGTGATCCCCGGCTCAGTCCTCGACGTAGCCGACGACTTCCAGGTCGAAGCCCGAGATGGCCTGCATGCGCCGGCGCGCCGAAAGCACGCGCATGCGGCGCACGCCCAGATCGGAGAGGATCTGCGCCCCGATGCCGTAGGTGCGCAGCGAATCCGCCTCTTCTTCGCCGGCGGCGGCTCGCGAAGCCGAGCCCGCGCCCTCCTGCTCGATCTGGCGCACCAGCGCCGCCGGGTCCTCGGACTGGCGCAGCAACACCATGACCCCGCCCTCGCGGGCGATGCGCTCGAGCCCCGCCGAGAGCGGCCACCCGAGCGCGGGCCACTGAACCCCCAGCACGTCGCCGAGGGTGCTCTGAAGCTGGACGCGCACGAGCGTATCGCCGTCGGGGGCGATCGCCCCGCGCACCAGCGCCAGATGCACGGCGCCGTGGACGTGGTCCTCGAAGGCCACGAGCCGGAAATCACCATACGCGGTGGGCACGTCGCGCTCGACGAGCCGCTCGACGCTCTTTTCCGTCTGCAGGCGGTAGCGGATGAGGTCTGCGATCGTGCCGACCTTGAGCCCGTGCTCGCGCGCGAAACGGACCAGTTCCGGGCCACGCTTCATGGTGCCGTCGTCGTTGACGATCTCGCAGATCGCGGCCGCCGGCTCCACCCCGGCGAGCCGCGCGAGGTCCACGGACGCCTCGGTATGGCCGGCACGGCAGAGCACGCCGCCCTCGGCGTACCGGAGCGGAAAGATGTGGCCGGGGCGGTTGAAGTCGCCGGGCCGGGCCTCGGCATCCGCCAGCGCCCGAATCGTGCGCGCGCGGTCGTGCGCGGAGATGCCGGTCGTCGTGCCGTGGCGATAGTCCACTGAAACCGTGAATGCCGTGCGGTGCGTCTCGGTGTTGTCGGGCACCATCTGCGGCAGGTGCAGCGCATCGAGCCGCTCGCCCGCCATCGGCTGGCAGATGATCCCGCTCGTGTGGCGCACGAAGAACGCCACCTGTTCGGGCGCGGCCGCGGACGCGGCCATGACGAGATCGCCCTCGTTTTCCCGGCCCTCGTCGTCCATGATCACGACCATGCGCCCCGCCCGGATCTCGTCGATCAGTTCCGGGACCGGGTCCACGGCCAGCGGCATCTTCAGCGGTTCGGCCATCGCGTGCGCGGTTCCCTGGGTAACGGGCCTATTGTCCCACGAGCGAGGGCGCGCCTGCGGGCCGAGTCAGTCCGTGCCCTGCTCCCGCCGTGGAATCGACGCCATTTCCGACACCCAGGGCAATTCGCTCTCGCAGTAGATGTTGACCGCGGGCCGCAGCCTCTCGTGGCCGGCCAGGGACCCCAGGAAAAGCATGGCGACTCCGGGATACCGTCGCGGGTTGGTATTGAACACCGGGCTTCCGCAGTGCCGGCAGAAATGCCGGGTCGCGGTCTCGACGGCCAGGTAGTGCCCGAGGAACGCGCTTCCGCTCACGGACAGCTCCGCCTCCGCCACGACGGCGTAGGTGGAAAAGGCGGCCCCGTTCATCGTCCGGCACATCGTGCAGTGGCAGTTCACGACCGCCTTGATGTCGCCGGCCACCAGGTAGCGAACGCGCCCGCACCGGCATTCGCCTGACAGCCGCGTACTCATCGGCCGCGCTCCGCGAGCAGGCGATCGAGGTAGCGCGCGATCATGTCGGCCTCCAGATTGACCCGCGTTCCCGGCTCATAGCCGGCGATCACGGTGCGCTCCATCGTCGCGGGAATGATCGCGACATCGAACTCGCCGCCGTCGACCCCGTTGACCGTGAGACTGACGCCGTCGATGGCTATCGAGCCCTTGGCGGCGACGAGATGCGCCAGCCCGGACGGCACCCGGAAGCGCATCCGCCAGGCGCGCGCATCGCGCTCACGGCCCAGCACCTCGCCGATCCCGTCCACGTGGCCGCTCATGAGATGCCCGCCCAGCGGATCGCCGGCCGCGAGCGCCGGCTCGAGGTTCACATCGGCACCCATGGCAAGGTCGCCCAGCGTGGTTTTGGCGAGCGTCTCGCGTGACGCGTCCGCCGAAAACCCACCCGCCGTTCGCTCCACGACGGTAAGGCACACGCCGTTGACCGCAACGCTCGCGCCCGGCTCCAGCGCGCCCTCCGGGACGACCCCGCCGGTGTCGATCTCCAGCCGCCGATCGCCGCCGCGTTCCTCGCTCGCCGCGAGCCGGCCCCTGCCCCTCACGATTCCGGTGAACACATCGCCTCCTTCTGCAATCGAATGCGCGCGTCGCGTCCCGCGCGCTGCGAAGCCACGACCCGGAGCCGCGGGGGCTCCGGTATGGCCGCCAGGTCCTCGAGTATTGCGAGCGGACGGGCCGACGGGCCCAGCAGATGCGGCCCGAGGAACAGTTCGGTCTCGTCGACCAGCCCGGACGCCAGCAGCGCGCCGGCCAGCGTGGGGCCACACTCGGCGTAGACCTCGTTGACGTACAGCCGCGCCAGCTCCGCCAGCACGCCCGCCGGATCCGGCCGGCCCGCCGCATCCGCGGCCACGACGTGCACGGCAGCGCCCGCGGTTTCCAACGCGCTGCGCCGCCCGGCGTCCGGCTCCGTGCAGAACAGGTGGACCGCACCGCCCGGGCCGAACAGCCGCCCGCTCGGGGTCGTACGCAGCCGCGTATCCAGCACCGCGCGCAGCGGCTGGCGTTCCGCGCCCGGCACGCGCGCGCTGAGCGCGGGATCATCCGCGAGCACCGTGCCGACGCCCGTGAGCACCGCCCCGGCACGCGCTCGCTCGCGGTGCACCGCCGCGCGCGCCACGGAGCCGGTGATCCAGCGGCTGCTGCCGTCCGCGAGCGCGATCTTCCCGTCGAGGCTGGCGGCCAGCTTCAGCGTCAGCCACGGCCGCCCGCGCTCCATCCGGGTAAAGAAACCGCGGTTCACGCGCCGGGCCTCGGCGTGGCAGACCCCCATGTCGACACGGATACCCGCATCGCGGAGCCGGTTCAATCCGGAACCCGCGACGCGCTCGTCCGGATCGCCGGCGGCAACCACCACGCGTGCGATGCCCGCCTCGATCAAGGCGGGCGCGCACGGCGGCGTATTGCCGTGGTGGTTGCAGGGCTCCAGCGTCACATAGGCGGTTGCGCCGCGCGCGGCCGGACCGGCGGCACGCAGCGCAAACGCCTCGGCGTGCGGCTCTCCGGTGCGGCGGTGGGCGCCCTCGCCGACGACCCGGCCGCCGGCGACGATCACGCAGCCGACGGCCGGATTGGGGGCACAGGTGCGCAGACCGGGCACCGCGAGGCGCAGCGCCCGGCGCATGAAGCGCTGGTCGGCCGCCGCCGTCACTTGCCGGGGCGCCGCCCGTCGCCGAGCAGGGGAAGCTGGCCCTCGCCGTCACGGCCCTTGCCGCGGCGGCGCGCGCGGCGGCGCCGCTGCTCGAGATTCTCGATTTCCTGCCGAAAGGCGTCGACGTCCTGGAAGCTGCGGTAGACCGACGCGAACCGCACGTAGGCCACCTGGTCGAGCTCCGACAGGGCCGCCATCACGATTTCGCCGATCTCTTTCGAACTGATCTCGCGTTCACCGGACAGGCGCAGGCGCTCCACCAGTTGCCCGACGAGTGCATCGACCGTCTCGGTATCCACGGGGCGTTTCTCCAGCGCCTTGAGGATGCCCGAGCGCAGTTTCTTCTCGTCGAACGGCATGCGGGTTCCGTCGCGCTTCGCCACGCGCGGCAACGCAAGCTCGGCCGTTTCCTGGGTGTTGAAGCGCGCCTGGCAAGACAGGCATTCTCGCCGGCGGCGGATCTGGCGGCCGCCGGCGGCGAGCCGCGAGTCCACGACCCGCGTTTCCGCGTGGCCGCAGAACGGGCAGTGCATCTACGACTCCGGGCTTCCGTACACCGGGAAGCGTTTCATCATCTTGAGCACCTCCGCCTGCGTGGCCTTGATGCGCTGCTCGTTGTCGAGGTCGTCGAGGATTGCCGCGACCCATTCGCCCACCTGCCGGATCTCGGACTCTCCGAGGCCGCGGGTGGTGGCCGCGGGCGTGCCGATGCGCAGCCCGCTGGTGACGAACGGCGAGCGTGGATCGTTGGGTACGGCATTCTTGTTGAGCGTGATGTTGGCGCTCCCGAGCGCTGCCTCGGCGTCCTTGCCCGTGATGTCGCGCTCGATGAGGTCGACCAGGAACAGGTGGTTGTCGGTGCCGCCGGAGACGATCCGGTAGCCGCGGCTCGCGAGCTCCTCGGCGAGCGCCCTGGCGTTGGCGAGCACCTGCTTCTGGTAATCCGCGAAGCCCGGGTCCAGGGCCTCCTTGAAGGCCACGGCCTTGGCGGCGATGACGTGCATCAGCGGCCCGCCCTGCGTGCCCGGGAAGATCAGCGAATTGAGCTTCTTCTCCAGGTCCGGGTTGGACCGGGCCAGGATGATCCCGCCGCGCGGGCCGCGCAGCGTCTTGTGCGTCGTCGACGTCACGACGTCCGCATACGGGACCGGACTCGGATACAGCCCCGTGGCCACGAGCCCCGCGACGTGCGCGATGTCCGCCACCAGGTACGCGCCCACCGCATCGGCGATCTCGCGGAAGCGCTTCCAGTCGAGCACCCGTGAATAGGCGGAAAAGCCGGTCATGATCACCTTCGGCTTGTGCTCGCGGGCAAGCCGCTCGACAGCGTCGTAGTCGACCTCGCCGGTCTGCGAGTCGAGGCCGTACTGGACCGCGTTGAATACGCGCCCGGAGAAGTTGACCTTCGAACCGTGCGTGAGATGCCCGCCGTCGGCAAGACTCATGCCGAGGATGGTGTCGCCCGGCTTCGCCAGCGCCAGGTAGGTCGCGGCGTTGGCCTGCGAGCCGGAGTGCGGCTGCACGTTGGCATATTCGCACCCGAAGAGTTGCTTGGCCCGCTCGCGGGCCAGTTCCTCGGCCACGTCCACGAACTCGCAGCCGCCGTAGTAACGCTTGCCCGGATAGCCCTCGGCGTACTTGTTGGTCAGCACGGAGCCCTGGGCCTCGAGCACCCGCGGGCTGACGTAATTCTCCGAGGCGATCAGCTCCAGGTGTTCCTCCTGGCGCTTCCCCTCGCTGGCGATGGCGCGGGCGAGGTCGTCGTCAAAGCCCGCGATGGTCATGTCGGCTGCAAACACCGGCCTGCTCCGTTCGTATCGGGGGGATTTTAGCGTGTATGTGCCGCGGGTTGACGCCCTTTCTTATAATGTGGCGTTTTCCGCTCAGGCGCTCCGGCGCCGGAATCGCTGCGCAATGGCCCAATACGTCTACACAATGAACCGGGTGGGCAAGGTCGTCCCGCCCGGCCGCCACATTCTCAAGGACATTTCCCTGTCCTTCTTCCCGGGCGCCAAGATCGGCGTCCTCGGCCTCAACGGCGCGGGCAAGTCCACGCTGCTGCGGATCATGGCCGGGATCGACACCGAGATCGAGGGCGAGGCCCGCGCGCAACCGGGCACCCGCATCGGCTACCTGCCGCAGGAGCCGCGTCTCGACGAGGACAAGGACGTGCGCGGCAACGTCGAGTCCGGGCTGGGCGAGGTCAAGGAGGCCCAGGAACGGCTCGAGGAAATCTATGCCGCCTACGCCGAGCCGGACGCGGACTTCGATGCGCTCGCGACCGAACAGGGGCGGCTCGAGAACCTGCTCCAGGCCGCCGACGCGCACAACCTCGACCACAAGCTCGAGGTGGCGGCCGAGGCACTGCGCCTGCCGCCCTGGGACGCCGACGTGACGAAGCTCTCGGGCGGCGAGCGCCGGCGCGTCGCGCTGTGCCGGCTGCTGCTGTCCTCGCCGGACATGTTGTTGCTCGACGAGCCCACCAACCACCTCGACGCCGAATCGGTGGCGTGGCTGGAGCGGTTCCTCGCCGGGTTCACCGGTACCGTGGTGGCCGTCACGCATGACCGCTACTTCCTGGACAACGTCGCCGGCTGGATCCTCGAGCTCGACCGCGGCCAGGGGATCCCCTGGCAGGGCAACTACTCCTCCTGGCTCGAGCAGAAGGAACAGCGCCTGAAGCAGGAGGCCCGCGAGGAAGCCGCCCACCGCAAGGCGCTCAAGGCGGAGCTGGAATGGGTGCGGCAGAACCCGGCCGGCCGCCACGCCAAGAACCGGGCGCGCGTCAAGCAGTACGAGGAACTCGCCTCCAAGGAATTCCAGAAGCGCAACGAGACGCAGGAGATCTACATACCGCCGGGACCGCGCCTCGGCGACCTGGTGATCGAGGCCGACGGGGTCGCCAAGGGCTACGGCAACGAGTTGCTGTTCGAGGGCCTGTCGTTCAAGGTTCCGCCCGGCGCGATCGTCGGCGTGATCGGACCCAACGGCGCGGGCAAGACGACCCTGTTCCGACTCATCTCGGGACGGGAGGAGCCGGATGCCGGCAACCTGCGCGTGGGCGACACGGTAGACCTCGCCTACGTGGACCAGCTTCGCGACGAGCTGCCCGCCGACAAGACGGTGTGGGAAGTCATCTCCGACGGCCAGGACATCCTGAAGGTCGGGAACTATGAAACGCCGTCGCGCGCCTACGTCGGCCGCTTCAACTTCAAGGGCCAGGACCAGCAGAAGCGCGTCGGCGACCTGTCCGGCGGCGAGCGCGGTCGCGTGCATCTCGCGCGCCTGCTGAGGAGCGGCGGCAACGTGCTGCTGCTCGACGAGCCGACCAACGACCTCGACGTGGAGACCATGCGCGCGCTGGAGGACGCCCTGCTCACGTTCCCCGGCTGCGTCGTGGTCACCTCGCATGACCGCTGGTTCCTCGACCGCATCGCCACGCACATCCTCGCCTTCGAGGGCGACAGCCGCGTGGAATGGTTCGAGGGCAACTACAGCGACTACGAGGCCGACCGGCACCGCCGCCTGGGCGAGGCCGCCGACCAACCGCACCGCATCAAGTACCGTCCGCTGAAGGTCTGAACCGGAGGCGTGCGACGGCGGCTCGGCCGCCGGGACACGCGGTCGCCATGACGCCGCCGGGCGCCCCCGGCGGCACCACGGCGTCGGGCACGGACCGGTCAACGGAGACCGGTACGCTGGCGGGTACCGCGCCTTGTGCCCGATGGCGAAGGAGCCACGATCCGCGTGGACGGATGGCGGTTCCGCCATGGGCGGGGCGACGCCATGGCGCTATCATGTTCTCCGGGGAACGTGCCACACGAACAGGGAGGATCCGAAACTGTCGAGCCCAGCCAACCAGCAGATGGCCCTGTCCGTCCTCGCGGGCGACGGGGCGGAAGCGCTCCGCCGGCTCGCGGAATACGCCGCCAACGCCGGCTGCAACCTCGTCGAGGCGCGCGAGACCCAGGTCGGCGACCACACGGCGATCGTGCTACTCGCCGACGGAAGCTGGGATGCGATCGCCCGGCTGGAGCAGGCAGTGCCGCGCGTCGCGGGACGGATCGGGGCGGAAGTCCTTGCGGAACGCGTCCAGCCCACGGACCCGCCGTCGGACCGCCTCCCGTACGCGGTGGACCTCACCAGCGCCGACAAACCGGGCATTCTCTCCGCGCTCATCGATTTCTTCACGGCCCGCGACATCCTGATCATGGAACTCACGGCGCGCAGCTACCCCGCCGCGCACACCGGATCGCCGATGTTCGCGGTCCAGATGAACGTGGGGCTTCCCAGCGACATGCACATCGCGGCGATCCGCGAGGAATTCATGGACTTCTGCGACGGCATGAACCTGGACGCGATCCTGGAGCCCATCAAGGGGTAAACCCGACCGACACACGGAGGCGACGATGGCGAAAGCGGCAGTAGGCGAGGCGGTTCCCGCTTTTTCGGCGGAGAGCACCGACGGTACCGTCACCGAAAAGGATCTGAGCGGCCGCAAGACCGTGCTGTACTTCTACCCGAAGGACAACACCCCGGGCTGTACGCTCGAGGGCCAGCAGTTCCGTGACCTGCACGCGCAATTCCAGCGCGCGGGCGTTACGGTTTACGGCGTCTCGCGCGACTCGCTGCGCTCGCACGAGCGGTTCTGCGACAAGCAGTCGTTTCCCTTCGCGCTGATCTCCGATCCCGACGAAACCCTGTGCACGCTGTTCGACGTGATCCGGGAAAAGAACATGTACGGCAAGAAGGTGCGCGGCATCGAGCGCAGCACCTACCTGATCGACGCGGCCGGCGTGGTGCGGGAAGAGTGGCGCAAGGTCAAGCCCGACGGCCACGCGGCCGAAGTGCTGGAGCGCGCGAAGCAGCTCGGATGAGCGCCGCAAGCGGGACGGGAGCGGCCGCCGGCGCGGGCCGCCTGTTCGTGTTGGACACCAACGTGCTGATGCACGATCCGGCGGCGCTGTTCCGATTCGCGGAGCACGACCTGTTCATCCCGATGGTCGTGCTGGAGGAGCTCGACGCCCACAAGAAGGGCCTGTCGGAAGCGTCGCGCAACGTGCGCCAGGCGAGCCGGTTCCTGGACGAACTGATCGGACAACGGGGCCGCGACGACATCGAGGCCGGCATACCGCTCGCCGAGTCCGACGGCAACGGCGGCAAGGCGGCCGGCCGGCTGTATTTCCAGACCGAGCCCCTGCGCCCCGACAGCGACTCCCCCGTCACCGAGGAAACGCCGGACAACGAAATCCTCACGGCGACGCTCGCGCTGGCCCAGCGCCACCCCGACCGCGTCACGCTCGTCTCGAAGGACATCAACCTGCGCATCAAGGCGTCGGTGCTGGGCCTGAAGGCCGAGGACTACTACAACGACAAGGTCCTCGACGACACCGATCTCCTCTACCGCGGCTGGGACGTCCTGCCCCCCGACCTGCTCACCCGCGATACCGAAAAGGTCGAGTCCTGGCACGGCGAAGGCCGCACCTGGTACCGCCTGCCCCGGCCCGAACAGCCGGTGTGGCCCAACCAGTTCCTCTACGGCGAGCGCGAGGAAATGGAACTCTGGGTCCGCGACATCGACGACACGTCGATCACCGCGGAGATCGCCTGGGACTTCCAGCGCGAACGCCACGCCGTGTGGGGCGTGGTGGCACGCAACCGCGAGCAGAGCCTGGCGCTGAACCTGCTCATGGACCCGGACATCGACTTCGTCACCCTGCTGGGTCCCGCCGGCACCGGCAAGACCCTCCTGGCGCTGGCCGCCGGCCTCGCCCAGGCGCTCGACGACAAACGCTACCGCGAAATCGTGATGACGCGCGTGACCGTCCCGCTCGGCGAGGACATCGGCTTCCTGCCCGGCACCGAAGAGGAGAAGATGACGCCGTGGATGGGCGCGCTGATGGACAACCTCGAGGTGCTGACCAATTCGGACGAAGGCGGGGCCTGGGGCCGCGGCGCGACGCAGGACCTGCTCGCCAGCCGGATCAAGATCCGCTCGCTCAACTTCATGCGCGGCCGGACGTTCCTCAACCGCTACATCATCATCGACGAGGCGCAGAACCTCACCGCCAAGCAGATCAAGGCCCTGATTACGCGCGCGGGGCCCGGCACGAAGGTCGTGGCACTGGGCAACATCGGGCAGATCGACACGCCCTACCTCACGGAGACCACGTCCGGCCTCACCTATGTGGTCGACCGGTTCAAGGACTGGCCCCACGCCGGGCACATCACGCTTCAGCGGGTGGAACGCTCCCGCCTCGCGGACCACGCCAGCGAGACCCTCTAGCGACGCCGGGCGGCCCTCCTGCCGAACGCCGCGGAGGCATCCGGGACGGGCCCGGCGAGCGCGGGGCGGTTGCCCTTGCCGGTCCCCGGCCGCGCCGCCCCCGGCGCCAGTCAAACGGCTGACTGGCTTCCCGGCCTCTGACGTGCTACAAATTAGTGACGACCGGTGCGCCAACCCCGCCCATGTGAGGCGCACGGCGCGATGGCATCAACGAGGAGCCGACGATGCGAAACCTCCAGCAGTGGACGATCCTGCTCATGTCAGCGGGCGCCCTCGCGCTGCCCGCGGTAGCCAATGCGGGCAGCTTCCAGCTCAACGAGCAGAGCGCAAGCAGTCTGGGACGCGCCAATGCAGGCGATGCGAGCGCCAATCTGGACGCTTCGGCCGTCTTCTACAACCCGGCCCTTCTCACGGCGCTGAGCAAGGGCGATTTTCTCGTCGGCGCGACGGACTACAAGATCCGCGGAGAATTTTCCAAGACGAGCGCCACGGACGCGGCCGGACAGCCCCTCACGGGCGACAACGGCGGCGACATGGGCGATCACAACCGGCTTGGCGCGGGCGTGACGCCCATCCTGTCCTTCGCCACCCCCATCGCCAGGCACACCGTGTTCGGCGTGGCCCTGGAGACGCCATTCGGCCTCACCACCGGCTATGACGGGACCTCGGTGCTCCGCTACCAGGCACAGTACACCTCGATCTCCGTCAACAACATCAATCCCACGATCGCCTACCAGGTCAGCAACGACTTCTCCATTGGCTTCGGGCTCGATGTTGCGAAGGCCGAGGCCAAACTGACCAACCAGATCGACTACGGCGCGGTCTGCTACGCGAACGTCAACCCCTTAGCCTGCAACGCGGCCGGCCTGTATCCACAATCCCACGACGGCTTCTACAAGGTCGCGGGATCGGACTGGGGCTACGGCTGGAACGCGGGCGTCGCCTGGCGGCACGACGGCACCTCGATCGGCCTGACCTACCGCAGCCGCCTGTTCTTCAACATCAACGGCAACGTGGAATTCAAGAACGTTCCCACCCTCTTCCAGGCGTCCAAGGCATTCGCCGACGCCGGCGCCCAGGCCAAGCTGAACCTGCCCGACACGGTCGATCTCTCGGCCACGCAGGCCATCGGTTCGGCATGGAAAGTGTCGGCCACGGTCCGCTACGTGCGCTGGAGCACGTTCCACAGCCTCATCATCCGCTACGACAGCCCCAACACGCAGGGCTCGAGCACACAGACCTTCGATTACCGCAACACCTGGTTCGTCGGCCTGGGCGCGGACTACCGCCTGAGCAGCAGCTGGACGCTGCACGGCGGCGTTGCCTACGACCAGTCCCCCGTGCGGGACCAGTACCGCGAACCGCGCCTGCCCGACACCAACCGCCGCTGGGTCGCATTCGGCGCGACCTGGACGCTCGCGCCGTCGAGCAGCGTCAGCGTCGGCTGGGCGCACCTGTTCATGAACGACCACTCGCCGATGAACAACACCGGCCCCAGCGGCAGTACGGTCAAGGGCCAGTGGTCGACCAACGCGGATCTGTTCAGCCTGCAGTACCAGTACAGCTTCTGATCCGCGCCCGGTTGCGTCGCGAAGGCCCGGCAATGCCGGGCCTTCCTTTTACGGGGACGGCTGGGTACCCGGAGCGTCCGAACGAAAGCGGCCGGTGTGCCGGAATCAGCGCCCCGCTATGGACACGGCCCGCAGTCGGGTACGCACCCCGCCGCTCGGGCGTCCGGAGCCGGCGTGCGTCGACGGCCCGTTGCGCAGCAGCGCTTCCAGTTCCTGCCGCCTCTGCTCGCCTTCGGGGCTGAGTGCCCGATAGCGTCCCTTCTCCAGCGCCGCCAGGACGCGCCCGCCCGCGAAAACGACGCGCGCCTCGGCGGCCAGCGACAGCGGCGGCAGGAACAGATCGATTACGTTGGCGGGATCGCCGGCGGCCACGACACTTTCCGCGCCGGACTCGCGCTCGCAGCGACGCAAGGGCGCCACGGCCTCCGGACGGGCGAACTGCTCCCCCGATACGCCGGTGATGAAACGTCCGCCGCGAATCTCGCCTTGCGCCTCCAGGCGCCAGAACGCCCGCAGCAGTTCCCGCCACGGGGGCAGGAAGCGCTCGCGGGCCGCGAGCGTCCGGAACACCACGCCGTGACGGGCCAGTAAGGCCCGCGCGAAGAACAACACGGAGTCCGGGGTCCAGCCCGGCGGCTCCTCCGGCCGCTTCAGCAGGGCAAAGCGGCCCGCCCCTTCCAGTGCCCGCGGGCGGCGGCGCGCGGCGGGACGCGACAGCGTGCGCAGGGCCGCCGCATGGTCAGCGCCGGCCCGTCCGGCCCGGATCAGGGCGGTCAAGGCCGATTCCAGGGCGGCCGGCAGCAGCCCGGTCGCCTCGCCGAGCTCGGGGAAGAACAGGGCCCCCCGCGTACGCAGGGCCTCTTCCGCCGCGCGTACGTCGGCAGCTTCCGGCCGCGGGGCCGGTCCCGCGGCGGCCAACCAGCGGGCGAGGTCCCCCCGGGGCACGAACGAGACCGGTACCCGGGCCAGGCTCGCACTGCTGGCCGCGCCGGACGGCGGCGCCAGCCGCGCCCAGACGAACCGGCCGCCGGATAGGAGCGCATCGAGGTCTTCGCCGCGGAAGCGGGCGAGACGCGCAGGCAGGATCTCGCGTTCCCACAGCACGGCCGGCGCCGCGCATCCGGCGAGACGCTCGAGCACCCCCGCCAGCGCCTCGGCGCCCTCGCCTTCGCCGCCGACGCCCTGCCAGGCGAACTGGAACTGCTGGAACGCGGCGGGCGACACCGGTTTCGCTTCGCGCCGGCGCCGCTCCATGGCCGAACGGGCCAGCCGCGCGGCGAGGTGCCGGTCGCACCACAGGTCTTCCGGAACCGCCGGGTCGTAGCGGCCGCGCATAACCGCGCCTTGCGCCTCCAGCGCCTGGAGTTCGAGCTCGACCCGCTCGCCGGAGCGTCCCAGCGGCGCCCCCAGCTCGGCGGCGCGCACCGGACCGAGCCCTTCGAGCCGGGACCGCAACAGCCCCCGCAAGAGCCCGTCGGTTTCCGTCGGCGGTGCCTCGGGCAGCGCCAGCTCGGGCTCGAGCCCGGCGTCCGGAAACAGCGCCAGCAGTTCGGCGGCGCGCTCGGCCGAGACCCACAGCGGCCCGGCACCGGGCACGGACAGGACCGCGGCGCGCCCTGCGGCGGCAAGCGCCGCGAAGGCCTCCCGGCCGCCGCTTCGGCACCCCTCGTCGACGGTCACGAAGCCCAGGATCGCGAGCGCGTCCGCCAGCTCTTCCGTCGCGTTCATGGCGGGCCAGGCTTCGGCGCGAACCCGCGCCACGGTGGCGGCGTCGGGGGCACCGGAGGCCTGCGCCCAGATGCCCGTGCGTTCCGAGCCGATGGCGCGCGTGCGGCGTTCTTCCGCGGCCCCGTCGTCCAGAAAGGCCCAGGGACGCGCATTGGCGATACCGCGTGCGAGCGGGGAAGGCTCGGGCAGGTCGCGGGCCACGACCTCGATCCCGCCTGCCTCGCGTGCCGCGAGGAGCGCCTCCAGGCCGGGCGCGTCCATCAGCACCGACAGGCATTCGTCGAGTGTCTGCGCCACCAGCGGGTGATCGGGCACCTCGCGCGGCCCCGCGAGGTTGTCCTGGCAGGCGAGCTGTTCGGGGAACACCAGCGCCACGAGGTCCTCGGCATCCGCGCGCTGGAACGGCGCCGGCACGCGCTTGCCGGAACGCCGGCGGGCGAGCGCGAGCGCGGTGCTGGCAACCCAGCGCCAGCGGCCGGGGAACATCGGCGCCTGCAGCACGGCCTGCACCAGCGTCTCGCGGGCGTCGCCGGCGTGCACGTAGTCGGCGACCTCGGGCAGCGGGAAGCTGTGCGTCGCGCCGAGCGACAGGATCAGGGAGTTGTCGTCCGCGGCCGCCTGCAACTCGAAGTTGAAGCGCCGGCAGAAGCGCTTGCGCAGCGCGAGACCGAAGGCGCGGTTGAGCCGGATGCCGAGCGGCGAATGGATGACCAGGTGCTGGTCGCCGACCTCGTCGAAAAAACGTTCGAGAATGAGCCGCCGCGCGTGCGGCAGGCAGCCGAGCGCGAGGCGCGCCTCGTCGAGGTACTCCGCCAGCGCCGCCGCCGCCACGTCGCCGACGCCGGGAATCGCCGCGACCCCGGCCGCGAGCCCGGACCGCCCTCCGGTCTCCAGGCGTTCCTCAGCACGCCGGTAGAGACCGGACACCGCATCCGACAGCTCGCCCGTCCGACCCGGAGCCTCCCCGAACCAGAACGGGATCGTGGGCGGCGCGCCGTCGGCGTCCTCGGCATAGACGGTGCCCCGGTGCACGCGCGCGACACGGTACGAGCGGTTGCCGAGCTGGAAGATGTCGCCGGCCTGCGACTCGAACGCGAAGTCCTCGTTGAGCGTCCCGACCGGCAGGTTGTCCGGCAGGAGGCGCACGTCATAGTCGAACTGGTCCGGGATGACGCCGCCGTTCTCCAGCGCGAAGCGCCGCGCGCCCCGGCGCGAGCGCAGCATCCCGCCGATACGGTCGTGCGTGATGTGGGCCAGGCGGCGCCCCCGCCGCGTGGTGAACCCGCGCGCCAGCATCTCGACGACGGTGGTGAAGGCGTCCCGGCCCAGTTCCCGGTACGGCCACGCATGCCGGAAACGTTGGTAAAGGTCGGCCGCCGGCCACTCGCCCGCCGCCGCGACTTCCGCGACGATCTGCTGAGCGAGAACGTCGCGTGCGCCGGGGGGGATCTCGATCGCCTCGAGCCGGTCCTCGGCGACCCCCTCGAGTAGCGCGACGCACTCGGTCAGGTCGTCGCGCGAAAGCGGGAACAGGCGCCCCTTGGGCACGGCGTCGAGACGATGCCCCGCGCGACCCACGCGCTGAAGCAACGTCGCGATCGAGCGCGGCGAACCGAGCTGACAGACGAGATCCACCTCGCCGATGTCGATGCCGAGTTCGAGCGAGGCGGTGGCGACCAGCACCCGCAGCTCGCCCTGCTTGAGGCGCCGCTCTGCCTGCTCGCGTTCCTTGCGCGAGAGACTGCCGTGGTGGACGGCCACGGCCTCCTCGCCCAGCCGCTCGGCAAGCTGGCGCCCCGCGCGCTCGGCGAGGCGGCGGGTATTGACGAAGACCAGCGTGGAGCGCTCGGCGGCCACGAGTTCCGAGAGCCGGTCGTAGAGCTCGCCCCAGACCTCGTTCGCCATCACCGTGCCGAGCGGCGAACGCGGCATCTCCAGTGCGAGGTCGCGCCGGCGCACGTGACCGAGGTCCACGATGCGCGGCGCCGGGCGGCCGGCACCGGCCAGGTAAGCGCCCATGCGCTCCACCGGCCGCTGCGTGGCGGACAGGCCGATCCGCTGGAGCGGCTTGCCGGTCAACGCGGCGAGGCGCTCCAGCGAGAGCGCGAGGTGCGCGCCGCGCTTGCTCGCAGCCACGGCGTGGAGCTCGTCGACGATGACGGTCTCCACGGGCGCGAGCAGGCGCCGCCCGCTCTCCGATGTCAGCAGGAGATAGAAGGACTCCGGCGTGGTGACGAGGATGTGCGGCGGATGCCGGCGCATGCGCTCGCGCGCGGCGGACGGCGTGTCGCCGGTCCGCACCGCGGTTTCGATCGCGTCGCCCAGAGGTCCCATGCGCCGCTGGATCGCGTCGAGGGGCTCCTCGAGATTGCGCCGGATATCGTTGGACAGCGCCTTGAGGGGCGAGATGTAGAGCACCCGGCAGCCCGGTCCCAGCCGTGCGGCCGCCGCCTGGCGCGCCAGCCCGTCCACTGCCCAGAGGAAGGCGGCGAGCGTCTTGCCGGAACCGGTCGGCGCCGCCACCAGCACGTCGCTGCCGCCCGCAATCGCCGGCCAGGCCTCGCGCTGGACGGCCGTCGGCTCGCCGAAGGCGTCCCGGAACCAGCCCGAGACAGCCGGCGTGAATCCCGACAGGGCGTCAGCGGCAGGCATTGAGGTACTCGGCAAGGGCCGCGGCGTTGTTGTGGTGCTCGTCCCGCGCGGCGTAGACCAGGGTCGCCCGCGATGCGTCGGCGAGCGCATCGCGCAGCTTCGCCAGACCCTCCGGATTCGCGTCCAGCTCCCTGAAATAGAGGCGCCGGAACTCGTCCCAGAGCGCGGAATCGTGCCGGAAGCGCTTCCGCAAATCCGTGCTGGGTGACACCTCGCGCGCCCAGAAGTCGATCCGGGCATCCGCCTTCTTCACCCCGCGGGGCCAGAGCCGGTCCACGAGAATGCGCCGCCCGTCGTCCGCGGCGGGTTCTTCATAGGCGCGCTTGAGGCGCAACTCCATGCTCTCCATCTTATCGCGGCAGCGGGGGGTCCGGGCGGGTGCTGCCGCTACACTGCGCAGGACCCGCAGCGCAAAAGGACCCTTGCCATGCACTTCGAACTCTACATGCTCGCGGCAGCCACGCTGCTCGCCCTGCTCGCCTTTTTCCCCGCGTCGGTGGCGAAACACCGGACCCACGGAACGGGCTGGCTGATGTCGAACCGCGAGACGGCGGGCCTGGCGCCCCTGCCGGCGTGGGGCCGGCGGGCGGAGCGCGCACACGCCAACCTGAAGGAAAACTTTCCGGCTTTCGTGGCCGCCGTACTCCTGGTCGTGCTGAGCGGCCACACCACCACCGGCACCGCCGTGGCGAGCGCGGTGTTCGTGGCGGCCCGGCTCGTGCACATGACGGCCTACATCGGCGGCGTGTTCTGGCCGCGGACCACCGCCTGGGCGATCGGCTGGGGCAGCACGATCTACCTCCTCGCCGCCGGCGTCTTCGGCCACTGATCCGCAAGGCCCGCCGGTGCCGCGGGCTGCTAGAGTAGCGGGCTCTCCGCGCGACGTCCGCAGATGACCTACGACGCAATCATCATCGGAGGCGGCCACAACGGGCTGACCTGCGCCTGCTATCTCGCGCGCGGCGGAATGAAAGTTCTCGTCCTCGAGCGGCGCTCCGTCGTGGGCGGCGCCGCCGTAACCGAGGAGTTCCACCCCGGATTCCGCAATTCCACCGCGAGCTACACGGTGAGCCTGCTGAACCCGAAGGTAATCGGCGAATTGAACCTCGAGCACCACGGTCTGCGCATCGTCGAGCGCCCGGTATCGAACTTCCTGCCGCTCCCGGACGGCGACTACCTGCAGGTCGGCCCCGATACCGCGACGACGCAGGAAGCCTTCGCGCGGTTCTCGCGCCGCGACGCGGAGCGCCTGCCCGACTACGAGGCGATGCTCGAGCGTTCCGCCGCGGCCTTGCGCGAGCTCGCGCTCATGACACCGCCCGCCACGGCGTCCGGCCTGCCGGAACTGTTCCGCGCCGCGCGCGAGGGCCGGCGCCTCTGGAAGCTGCCATTGTCCGTGCAGCGCGACCTGTTGGCCCTGTTCACGCGCAGCGCCGCGGAGTTTCTCGACGCCTGGTTCGAGTCCGACCCCGTCCGGGCCGTGTTTGGGTTCGACGCGGTCGTCGGCAACTATGCCAGCCCGTATACGCCCGGCTCGGCGTACGTGCTCCTGCACCACGTCTTCGGCGAGGTGAACGGGCAGCGCGGCGCCTGGGGGCACGCCATCGGCGGCATGGGCGCGATCACCCAGGCGATGGCGCGGGAAGCCGAACGGCTGGGCGCGGAAATCCGGTGCGATACGCCCGTGGCGCAGGTCGAGGTCCAAGACGGGCGGGCCTGCGGCGTGGCACTGGAATCGGGCGAGCGGATCGGCGCGAAACGCATCGTGTCCGGCGTCCATCCGAAACTGCTGTTCGGACGCATGATCGACGACGACGCGCTCGACGACGATTTCCGCGGCCGCATCGAGCGCTACAAGTCCGGCTCGGGCACGCTCCGGATGAACGTGGCGCTGTCGGAGCTGCCGGACTTCACGGCGAAGCCCGGGCGCGGACCGCACCACGGCGCCGGCATCGTCATGGCACCGTCGCTCGATTACATGGATCGCGCGTACGAGGATGCTCGGCAACACGGTTTCGCGCGCGAGCCCATCGTGGAAATGCTCATCCCGAGCACGCTCGACGACACGCTGGCGCCCGACGGACAACACGTGGCCAGCCTCTTCTGCCAGCACTTCGCACCGCACCTGCCGGACGGGCGCAGCTGGGACGACGAACGCGAGGCGGCGGCCGACACGGTCATCGAGACGGTCAACCGTCACGCGCCCAACTTCAAGGCGAGCGTACTGGGCCGACTGGTCCTCACGCCGGCCGACCTGGAGGAGCGCTTCGGCCTCGTCGACGGCGACATCTTCCACGGCGCGCTCAGCCTCGACCAGCTCGGCCCGGCGCGGCCGGTGCTCGGCCACGGCAACTACCGCGGACCGCTCAAGGGCCTGTACCTGTGCGGATCGGGCTCGCATCCCGGCGGCGGCGTGACCGGGTTACCCGGCCACAATGCGGCCCGTGAAATCCTGCGCGACGCGCGCCCATGGCGTCTCTGAGCAACCGCGACGCGGCGACGATCTGCACGATCGGCCATTCCAACCGCAGCTTCGAGGCCCTCGCCGATCTGCTCGAAGCGCACGGGATCGAGCGGCTCGTCGACGTGCGGAGCTTCCCCCGTTCGCGCCACAATCCCCAGTTCAACCGCGAAACACTGGCGGAGGCCCTGCCGGAACGCGGCATCGCCTACGAACACCGCCGTTCTCTGGGCGGCCACCGCAAGCCGCGACCCGACTCGCCCAACCAGGGCTGGCACAACGCCGGCTTCCGCGGTTACGCCGACTACATGCAGAGCGCGGACTTCACCTCCGCGATCGAAGCGCTCATCAACCTCGGGCGCGAATCACACACCGCGATCATGTGCGCCGAAGCGCTGCCGTGGCGCTGCCACCGTTGGCTGATCTCCGACGCGCTGCTCGTGCGTGGCTGTGCGGTTCGCCATATCCACGCCGCCGGCCGCGCCGACGAACACCGCCTCACCGCCTTCGCCGAACGCGACGGCACACGCCTTCTTTATCCCTTCGCCCTCAGCTCCCGCGACGACCGAACTCCCTGAAGTATTCCTGAGCTGCATCTCCGGAGAGGACGCAGCTTCGCTGCTGACTGTTTTCTCGCGGGCGCTCCGTCCCGCACCCCGGGCCCTTTTCTTTGCACGCCCACCAGATCGCCGGGAGCGATTTGGAGCGTGCAGCGCGCGGCGCTGCGCGGCCCGAAGGGTGGAGGGCAGGAAGTCCGCAATAAAGAAAGGAACCAGAGAAAGTGCGCCCGGGCCGCTTCTGCGGCGGCCCTCCTCATCCCGGCCTTCTCCTCCCGGCGGAGGAGAAGGAGTTGCCAGGCGAGCGCAGCGCCGCTGCGCACAGCGATCACACGCTGATCCACGCCCCCTGCTTCTCTTACGGCAACGACGTGTTTGTCCCGGTTCCTTCTCCCCTCCCCGAGGGGAGAAGGACAGGTTGAGGGGTATCAAGAGATCGCGCAGCGCCGCTGCGCTCGGGCTCTCTCCGGATGTCCCCGTATGGGCCGCCGAGCACCGCAGGGCGACGGGGTCCCCGGCCCGAAGGGGCGAAGACAGGACGTCGAGCCTCGCCAGTCGGCACACGGATGTGCCGTCTGGCGAGCCCCCGGCGCCCGAGGAGCGCAGGGGAGTCCGCGAAGGCGGACCGGCCCATCCGGGGTGCCCTTTCTTTTGCCTGTTTCTTTGGGCAAGCAAAGAAACAGGCTCGCCGAAGGCGAACCCGGGGGTGCAGGGGCGGAGCCCCGCCAATGACTAATCCTCAGCGAAGCTGCACTCTTACAATAAGAGCCAGGTACCCCCGGAACGCACCCATGCACTACCTGCACACCATGCTCCGCGTCGGCGACCTCGACGCGACACTCGACTTCTTCTGCGACAAGCTGGGCTTCGTCGAGATCAGCCGCCGCGACCAGGAAAAGGGCCGCTTCACGCTGGTCTTCCTCGCAGCGCCCGGGGACGAAGACGCCGCGCGCCGAGACAAGGCGCCGCTGGTGGAGTTGACGTACAACTGGGACGAGCACGAGTACGACGGTGGCCGCAACTTCGGTCACCTCGCCTACCGCGTGGATGACATCTACGCCCTGTGCAAACGGCTCATGGACTCGGGGATCACCATCAATCGTCCGCCCCGCGACGGCCACATGGCCTTCGTCCGGACGCCGGACGGCATATCGATCGAGCTGCTACAGCGCGGGGACGCGCTGCCGGAAAAGGAGCCGTGGGCATCGATGCCCAACACGGGAACCTGGTAAGGGGCGTGTAGACACCGGACGCGCCGGTCGTGCCGTCAGGCCGCCGGCGCGTTATCGGCCATCCAGGCCCGGAAGAAGGTCACGCCGAGCCCGGAGAGGAAGAGCAAAACCCCGGCGAAGACGTAGACGATGTCGCCGAACAGCGAATCCACGCCCTCGCTGTGGAACAGGTAGATGGGGAAGCCGGCCCCGAGCACCATGACCAGGAGCCCGAGAAACCACAGTGCCAGATCCTGCCAGCTCTTCTGCATCGTTCTGCCTGTCAGTCACCCCGAACGTCGCGTAGTCTAGCAAACGCGGCGGACTTGCCGCGGTGGGCGGGCGACGCATAGACTGCCGCAAAACCCGAAAACCGGAGCCTCCCTGTGACCGAGACGTCGCCCGCGTTCAATCCCGCCCTGCGCCGCCTTCACTTCTTCGTGGCCATCCTCGTCACGGCTCAAATCGTCATCGGTCTCACGATGAGCCACGACACGCCCAACCTCTTTCTCGCCCACCAGCTGACCGGCCTGGCCATCGCCGCGTTGGTGGTGCTGCACTGGCTGTGGCTGTTCGCACGCCAGCGCGACCAGCTCGCGCATCTGGTGCCACTGGGCCGGGACGCCCGGCGCGCAATCGGCGCGGACCTGGCCGGCCTGAAGCGCGGCCAGCTCCCGGCGGGCGGCCCGCGGGCCGGTCTGCCGGCGCTCATTCACGGGCTCGGCCTGCTCGCGCTGACCGCGGTCGCCGCACTCGGAACCGGTATCTACATCCTTATCCGACTGCACCACGCACGCTCGGAGGTCGGCGAGATACTGGGCGACCTGCACGTGTTCTTCGCGTGGGTGCTGATCGTGTACTGGTGCGGGCACGTCTTGCTCGCCGTCGGGCACGAGGCGCGCGGCGACCACGTCATCCCGCGCATGTTCCGGCTTCGCGGCGGCCCCGACGCCTCGGACGTCAGGGATTGAACAGGCCGATGCGCCAGGCACCGGTATCGTCCTCGCGCCAGTAGCGCTCGCGCTCGTTGAGCCGGCCTTCCGCGGGCGCCCAGAACTCGATCTCGTCGGGGAGCAGGCGAAACCCGCCCCAGTGCGGGGGGCGCGGGATTGCATGGCCCGCATGGCGCTGCTCCAGCTCCGCCATGCGCGCCTCGAGCGCCTCGCGCGATTCCAGCGGACGCGATTGCTCCGACGCCCAGGCGCCGAGCTGAGCGAGCCGGTTACGGCGCGCGAAATAGGCGTCCGACTCCGTTTCAGGCAACCGTTCGGCACGCCCCCGCACGGTCACCTGCCGCCGTAGCGTGCGCCAGAAGAAACACAGCGCAGCCTGCGGATTCTCGGCCAGTTCCCGCCCCTTGCGGCTGTCATAGTTCGTATAGAAGACGAACCCGCCGGTATCGGCCTGCTTGAGCAGAACGGTGCGCGCCGAGACGCGCCCGCCGGCCGTCGCCGTCGCCAGCGTCATGGCATCGGATTCCCAGGGTTCGGCGCGCCTGGCCTCGTCCCAGAGGGCCGAAAAGCGCTCGAGCGCCTCCTTCAGCAATGTCTGATCCCGCGTCTCGCTCACCTGTCCACGCCGCGTCCAACCGGCCCCGGATTATAGGCTCCAGACACGGCGCGGTTGATTTTCGGCCCGAAAAATAGGACAGTTTCGCGAGCCCGGCATCGCCGGGCGCCATTTCATTGCAAGGTGTCAGCCAATGGCAGGACCTACCAAGCTTCGCCGCGATGCGGGCGTCATCGGCCTTCTCTATGCCAGCCTCGGGAGCATCATCGGCTCCGGCTGGCTGTTCGGGGCGCTCCACGCCGCGCTTCAGGCAGGCCCGCTGTCGATCTTTTCCTGGATCGTGGGGGCCGCGGCGATCATGCTGCTCGCATTCGTGTTCGCCGAACTCTCCACGATGTATCCGAATTCCGGGGCTCTGGTGCACATGACGCACGTGAGTCACGGCGATCTCGTCGGCAAGATCTGGAGCTGGATCCTGTTCCTGGCCTTCGTGTCGGTGCCGCCGGTCGAATGCAGCGCCGTGCTGACCTACGCCAACAGCTACATTCCCGGCCTGATTCACCCGACGACGGGCCTGCTGACCGGCTGGGGCTTCGTCGGCGCCGCGATCCTCCTCGCCTTCGTCGTGGCACTGAACTTCCTCGCGGTGCGCTGGGTGATCGCGATCAACAGCGCCGCCACCTGGTGGAAACTGCTGATCCCACTCGCGACGATCGGGGTGCTGCTGGCCTATTCATTCCACCCGGGCAACATGACCGCGCAGGTGTCGAGCGTACCCGTCTCGGGCATCTTCACCGCCGTGGCCACCGCCGGCGTCATTTTCAGCTACCTGGGATTCCAGCAGGCGATCGCGCTCGCCGGCGAGACACGCAATCCGGGACGCTATATCCCCATCGCGCTCGTGGGCTCGGTGGTGATCGGCGCGCTCGTCTACGTGGGTCTCCAGGTTGCGTTCATCCTGGCGCTCAAGCCCTCGGACATGGCGGCCGGCTGGACGCACCTGCACTTCAGCGGCATGTTCGGCCCTCTCGCTGCGATCGCCCTGGCGGTCGGCGCGTTCTGGTGGGCCGTGCTGCTCTACGTCGACGCATTCATCTCGCCCGTGGGCACGGCGTTCATCTACGTGACCGCGAGCCCGCGCATCATCATGGCCGCCGGCGAGATGGGCAACGCCCCGAAACAGGTGACGCGGCTCAACCGCCAGGGCGTCCCGTGGATCGGACTCGTCGTGACGTACCTGGTGGGTGTGATGTTCTTCTTCCCGTTCCCGTCTTGGCAGAAACTGGTGGGCGCGGTGTCGCTGATCACGGTGCTGTCCTACAGCATCGGACCGATCATCCTGCTGCACCTGCGCAAGGCCCTGCCCGGCGCCGAGCGCCCGTTCCGTCTGAAGGCGGCCACGCTGATTTCCGCGTGCGCGTTCATCGCCTCGAACTGGATCATCTACTGGACCGGCTACGACACCGTGAAGTGGTTGTTCGGCTTCGTGGCGGTCTATGTGGTCGGCTACCACGTCTGGTACTTCGCCAAGGGCAAGGGACGGTTCTCCGAGATCGGCTGGCAGCGCGCCTGGTGGCTGATCCCGTATTTCCTCGGCATGTGGGCCATCAGCTATCTCGGCCCGACCGGCAAGATGGGCGGCATCGGCCTGTACGGCTTTTTCACCGGGATGTGGATCATCGCGGGATTCAGCCTGGTGATCCTCGCGCTGGCGCTGACCTGCGGCCAGCCCTCGTCTGAAGCCGACCGGGTGCATTCGGAAGTGCAGACGCTGGGCTCGCGCGGGGAAACCGTCGTGCGAACGGCCGAAGAGACCGCCCCCTAGGACCGGGGACGACGCACACGACTCGCGGGGGCCGGCACGGGGGGATGAAATTCCGGCAGCCAGTGCAGAGCGGGGCGGCGGCGTGAACGCCGCCGCCCTCGCCGAGTGGATCGGCCTGGCCGGGGCCGCCGCGATCCTCGCCGCCTACCTGCTGCTTCAGTCGGGACGTCTGCGCGGGCAGGACTGGACATTCCTGCTTCTCAACCTCGCCGGCGCCGCGGGCATCCTCTGCTCGCTCGTTTTCCGCTTCAACCTCGCCGCGACGCTGATCGAATCGGTGTGGTTCGCGATCAGTGCTTTCGGGATCGCCCGGAGGTTGCTCCGCGGCCGGCCGGCATGATTCCCGAAACGCTCGGCGTGGTCGGCGTGGCCATGGTCCTCACAGGCTATTTCCTGTTGGTGTCCGGGCGCCTGCGCGAGCGCGACCCGCGCTATCTGGGACTGAACATCCTGGGCTCGGCGCTGATCCTCGTTTCGCTGGCGCATCGATTCAATCTCGCCGCGACGGTCATGCAGGGCGCGTGGATCGCCATCACGATCTACGGCGCCGTGTTCCCTCGCAAACGTGCGAAGGCGGACCCATCGGACGGTTAAGTAGTGTTATACTTCACCATAACGCAAGGAGTCGAACGATGAACGAAGAATCCAATGCCGCTCCCCGCGGCTCGGCACTCGCGCAACTCGGCAACCTGTTCGTCGCGCCCGCTCAGGCGCTCGACTTCGCGGACCGCCGGGCCAAGATGCTGTGGCTGCCGCTGCTCATCACCCTCGCCTGCCAGGCCGCGCTCGGCGCCTGGTTTGCGCTCACCGTCAACCTCGGCTCGTGGCGTGCGGCCATCCTGCAGGGCATCGCGGCCCGCAACCCGGAAGCCGCCTCCCACGCCGCGCAGATGTACGCCCATCACGGCCGCGCGATCCTGCTCGGCCAGTTCGCCGGGGGCGGAGTCGTCTGGCTGCTCATCATCGAACTGCTGTTCGCTCTGTACCTCTTCCTCGCCGACAAGATTTTTTCGGCCGACAGCCGCGGGTACGGCCGCTGGTTCTCGTTCACGGCGTGGACGTCGCTGCCGATGGCGCTCGGCAGCATCGCGGGCATGGTCGCGTGGGCGCTGTCGAACCACGCTGCCAATTTCGACCTCCTTGCCGTGACCAGCCTGAACACCCTGTTCTTCCACTTGCATCCGGGCGACGCCTACTACCGCCTGGCGCAGTTCTCGATCCTGCAGTTCTGGACGATCGGGCTGATGGTCTTCGGCCTCAAGCGCTGGTGCCGGCACGGCACGAGCAAGGCGCTGGGCATCGCGCTCGCCCCGTACGTAGTCGTCTACGGCCTGCTCTTCCTGTTCTGAAACCGACCCTCGAGGCCGCCTCATGCAACGAAAATGGCTCCTGGCCGCCGGCATTGCCGCCCTGCTCGCCGTCATCGTCGTCGCCGCCCTGATGCACAAGGGCGGCAACGCCCTCGCGGTCACGACCATGCGGGTAAAACCGCGCACCGTTCAGAGTTCGATACTGGCTTCGGGCCAGTTCAAGTACAAGGACCAGGTCGAGTTGCGCTCCCAGATCAGCGGGCAGATCGTGTCGCTGCCGGTACAGGAAGGCGACCACGTCAAGAGCGGCCATGTGGTGCTCCGCATCGACCCCAAGACGTATCAGGCCAACGTCGATCAGCAGAAGGCCCAGGTGGCCCTACAGCACTATTCCATTCACAATGCGAAGCTCAAGCTCGACAACCTGAAGCTCGAATGGCATCGCAAGACGAAGCTCTACAAGAAGGGGCTGCTTGATGCCAACAGCTACGACCAGATCACCAACCAGTACCAGCTCGCTCAGGTCGATCTTTCCTCGGCGAAGGAGTCGCTTTCGCAGGCGAAGGCGCAGCTCCAGTACGCCCAGGAGCAACTCGCCAAGACCGTCATCCGAGCCCCGCTCGACGGCATCGTCACGTCGCTCAACGTCAAGGTAGGCGAATCGGTCATCCCGGGGACGACGAACATCCCGGGCTCGACGCTGATGACGATCGGCGACCCCTCGGAACTGTTGGCGGAGGTCTACGTGGACGAGGCCGACATCGCCAACGTCGCGGTCGGTGAAACGGCGGAAGTGACGTCGACGAGCTACCCCGGCAAATCGCTCACGGGCAAGGTTACGTTCGTGGCGCCGGCGGCGACGACGATGCCGGGCCAGCAGGGCCAGGGCTTCAAGGTGAAGATCCGCGTGCGCAACCCCGACGACCTGGCGATCAAGCCCGAGATGACCTGCCGCGCGGAAATCCACACGCAGAGCGCGAGCCAGACCCTGGCCGTACCCGTCGGCGCCGTGCTGTTCGAGCAGTCGGGAAAGCAGCAAAAGACGCTGTATGAGCACCAGGGCGCCTACGTATTCGTCGACAGGAACGGAAAGGCCGCGCGCCAAAAGGTGACGCTCGGAATCTCGAGCGACTCCTGGCAGGTAATCCAGTCCGGGATCAAGAAGGGCGACAAGATCATCACGGGTCCCTACCAGATCCTGCACTCCCTCAGCGCCGGTTCCAGCGTGACGGCAAAACAGGCACGGGAGAATCCGGGTGGCTGATCCGCTGCTTTCGCTCGAGGGCATCGTGAAGGACTACCGGATGGGGGAGTCCTGGACGCGCGTGCTGCATGGCATCGACATCGCAATCGAGCCGGGCGAGTACGTGGCGATCATCGGGCCGTCCGGTTCGGGGAAGTCCACGCTTATGAACATCATCGGTTGCCTCGACCGCCCCACCGAGGGCCGCTACCGCTTGAACGGCACCGACGTGAGCACGCTCACGGACGATGAGTTGGCGCGGATCCGCAACCGCGACATCGGCTTCATCTTCCAGAGCTTCAACCTGCTCGGGCGACAGGACGCGCTGCACAACGTCATGCAACCACTCGTCTACCGCGGCATCCGCCTCGGCGAGCGCCGACGCATGGCGGGCGAACAACTGACGAACGTGGGCCTGGCGGAACGCCTGCAATACCGGCCCAACCAACTCTCCGGCGGACAGCGCCAGCGCGTCGCCGTGGCCCGGGCATTGGTCGGCAAACCCGCCCTGCTGCTCGCCGACGAGCCGACCGGCAACCTCGACTCACGCACGAGCGAAGACATCATGCGCCTGTTCGGGGAACTCAACGCCCGGGGAAACACCATCGTGCTGGTCACCCATGAAGCCGACATCGCCGCCCATGCGCGCCGGACCGTGCGTCTGCGCGACGGGCACGTCGAGAGCGACAGCATCCACGAAGGAGCCGACGTTGCTGGGAGCGCTTGAAAGCCTGCGCGCGGCGGTACTCGCCATCCGCGCGCACCTGTTGCGGAGCATCCTCACCGCCCTGGGCATCATTATCGCCGTCGCGGCCGTCATCGCGGTGGTGTCGGTGATCCAGGGATTCGGCAACTTCATCGGCGGGCTCTTCCAGGGCCTGGGCGCCAACGGGGTTCTCATCCAGCCCTACCTCAGCCGCGACCAGCGCCTCGCGGGGCGCACGGCGCGCATCACCGAGTCCGACCTGCTCGCGGTCCAGCACGACGTCGCGGGCATCAAGAACATCTCCCCCCGGCTCTACGTCGCGCAGTTCGGCGGCCAGGCCTCCTGGCACGGCAACACCGCCACCACCACCGTTTACGGCACCACCAGCAAGAACGCCTCCAGCGACGTCTACCCCGTGCAGGGCCGCTTCATCGTGCCGGCTGACAACCTTCGCCACCGTCGTGTGTGCGTGATCGGGCACACCGTGATCAAGGACCTCGATCTCCCGGCCGATCCTTTGGGACAGTTCCTGAAGGTCGCCGGGCAATGGTGTCGCGTGGTCGGCGTGCTGAAGCCGCGGGGGCAAATCTTCGGCCAGGACCTGGACGACCAGATCATCATCCCCTACGCGACCGCGCACAGCATCCTCGGCGCCGACAGGAACCCGAGCCTGATTATCCAGTTGACGGTCGGCGATGCCTCGAAACTGCAGGCGACGGTAGACCGCATCAAGCAGGTGATCGCACGCAACCACAGGCTGCACGGCCTGCCCACGGACGACTTTCGCGTTCGGACCTCGCAGCAGGTCGCGCAGCAGTTCACCTCGATCCTGAATACCGTCACCTTCATCCTCGGCGGGATAGTGGGCATCTCGCTCCTCGTCGGCGGCATCGGCATCATGAACATCATGCTCGTGTCGGTGACCGAGCGCACCCGCGAGATCGGCATCCTCAAGGCGCTGGGCGCACGGCGGCGCGACATCCTGCTCCAGTTCCTGATCGAGGCCGTGCTGCTGTCGCTTATCGGCGGCGTGATCGGCCTCGCCCTCGGGTGGGGGCTCGGCCTCGTCGCGACCAGCATCATTCCGGGGCTGAAGAGCGCCTTTGTTCCCGGGTGGGCGATTGCGCTGGCATTCGGGTTCTCCGGCGGCACCGGGATCCTCTTCGGCATCCTGCCGGCGGCGAAGGCCGCCGCCCTGGACCCCATTGACGCCCTGCGCTACGAGTAGCGGCTTGCGCGACGGCGTCATCACCCTGATCGCACATCGCGGCTACGCCGCGCGCTTTCCCGAGAACACGCTCGCGGCGTTCGCCGGGGCGGCGCGGCTGGGCCTCCACCATGTGGAGCTGGACGTGCAACTCACGGCCGACCGCGTGCCGGTCGTGCTGCATGACGAAACGCTGCGCCGGACCCACAGCCTCGCGGACCGGGTGACGGCAACGAGCATTGCGGAGCTGGAGCGGCTGGGCGTTCTCACCGGTGGAGCCCACCCGCCTGCGGTGCCGCGCCTGGACGAATTCACCGCCTGGCTCGGCGACGCGCCCGGCGTACACGCGTTCGTGGAGATCAAGAAGGAAAGCCTGCGTGCCCACGGGCGCCCGGCCATGCTCGGCGCACTCACGCCCCTGCTGCAGCCGCTCCGGGACCGGGTCACCGTCATTTCGTACGATGCCCCGGCTCTCGGCATGGCGCAACGCGCGGGCTTCGGCGTCGGCTATGTGCTGCCGGGCATGTCCCGGCGCGCGCACGGCGTGGCCCGCAGGCTTGCGCCGGACTACCTCTTCGTGGACCGACATCATCTGAGTCGGGCCGGCGGCCCCTGGCCGGGCCCGTGGACATGGGCGGCCTTCGAGGTGGCCACGCCGGCAGTCGCCGAGCGTGTGCTCGCACTCGGCGTCGCCTGGCTGGAGAGCATGGACCCGGCGTGCCTGCTCGCCGCCGGCATCGACCGTACCGGCGAAACGCAGTGAGACAATAACGTCACGGCTCCGCACGGAGCCGCTCGGACCGCAACGGGATACAGCCATGTCGGAAACCCCACCGGCACGACGCGGGAAGCGCTGGCTGGGCGACGAGGCGCGCCGTGTGCGTGGACCGCTCGTCGCCGCACTGGGCGCCGGGTCCGTGGGCGGCGCCCTGCTCATCGTGCAGGCGCTCGTGCTCGCCCGCCTGATCGATCGCGCGGTCTTCGACCACCAGACGCTGCACCGACTGGCGCCGTGGCTGGCGCTGCTCGCTGCGGTCTTCGTACTTCGAACCATCACCGTCTACCTCGGCGAACGGGCAGCCTCCGCGGCGGCCCTGCGCGTCAAGAGCCGGGTGCGCGCCGCCCTGATGGAGCACGTCCAGGCGCTGGGCCCCGCCTGGCTCGCCGGGACCGATCCGGGCGAGCTGGCCAACACGGTCGTCGACGGCGTCGAGGCACTCGAGGGCTACTTCGCCCGCTACCTCCCCCAGGCCGCGCTCGCCGTGATCGTGCCCGTCGCCGTGCTCGCGTTGGTATTTCCCATCGACTGGATCTCCGGGCTCGTGCTGGCGGTCACGGCACCGCTGATCCCCATCTTCATGATCCTCATCGGCAAGGGCGCGCAGGCGCTGAACGAACGCCAGTGGCGAAAGATGGGTCGCCTCTCCGCCCACTTCTACGAGGTGCTCGCCGGGCTCGGCACACTCAAGGCGTTCGGCGCGGGACGCGCGGAGGCGCGCCTGGTGGAACGGCTCAGCGACGAGTACCGCGTGAGCACCATGGGCGTCCTGCGCGTGGCCTTCCTCTCCTCCCTGGCGCTGGAATTCCTCGCCACCGTGGGCATCGCCATGGTGGCCGTGCTGGTCGGCTTCCGGCTCCTGTGGGGCGACATTCCGTTCGCGGCCGGCCTGGCGGCGCTGCTGCTCGCGCCCGAGTTCTACCTGCCGCTCCGCAACCTCGGGCAGGCCTACCACGCGCGCCTCGCCGCCGTGGCGGCCGCCGAACGCATCGCCGACATCCTCGACCGCCCCACGCCCCCGCGCGGCGGCACCGCATCCTTCTCCCCGGCGGGCCCGGTCGCCATCGAGTTCGAGGACGTCACGTTCGCCTACGAAGCCGGCAAACCCGCGCTCGCCGGCGTCGGATTCTCGCTCCCGGCCGGGGGGCAACTCGCCATCGTGGGGCCGTCCGGCGCGGGCAAGAGCACGCTGCTCTACCTGCTCCTGGGCTTCGCCGCGCCGGATACCGGCCGCATCCGGGTCGACGGGCGCCCGCTCGCCGAGATCGACCTGCGTGACTGGCATCGTTGCCTCGCCTGGGTGCCGCGCCAGCCGCATCTCTTCGCCGGCACCGTCGCGGACAACATCCGCCTCGGCAGCCCCGGCGCCGACGACGAAGCGATTCGCCACGCGGCACGGGCCGCCCATGCCGACGGCTTCATCGATCGCCTTCCCGAGGGCTTCGACACGCCGCTCGGCGAGGACGGCGCCGGTCTCTCCGGCGGCGAAATCCGGCGCGTCGCCATCGCCCGCGCCCTGCTGCGCGACCCGCGCCTGCTCGTGCTCGACGAGCCGACGGCCAGCCTCGACGCCGAGAGCGAGGCGGCGGTCGCGGCGGCGCTCGACACGCTCGCCCGCGGGCGCACGGTCGTGACCGTCGCGCACCGGCTTCACACCGTGTGCGATGCCGACCGCATCCTGGTGCTTGAGAACGGCCGCCCGGCGGCGTCCGGCCGCCACGCCGAACTGCTCGAGGCGAGCGGGCTCTACCGCGACCTCGTCTCCGCCGCCCCCGCCGCGGAACCCTCCGCGTGACGCCGGCGCGCCGTCTGCTGCGGCTCACCCGGGGCGCGCGCGGGCGCCTCGCACTGGCGGCCGCGATCGCGCTCCTTGTCCTCGCCGCCAACGTGGCGTTGCTTACGGTCGCGGGCTGGTTCATCGCCGCCATGGCCGCCGCCGGGCTGGCCGGCGTCACCATGAACTACTTCACGCCGGCCGCGGCGATCCGCGCCTTCGCCATCACGCGCACGGTCGGCCGCTACCTGGAACGCCTCGTCGGCCACGACGCCGTGCTGCGCCTGCTCACGAAGCTCCGGGGCCGGATCTACCGCCGCCTCGAACCACTCGCCCCGGCCGGCCTGGAGCGCTACCGGCGCGGCGACCTGCTCTCCCGCCTCGTCGGCGACGTCGACACGCTCGACAACGCCTACCTGCAGGTGGCAATTCCTGTCGCCGCGGCCCTGTGCGCCACCCTCGGCGCGCTGGGCTTCCTGGCCGCGGCCGCGCCGGTGCTGATTCCGGTCGAACTCGGTCTGCTCGCCGTCACGGGCGTCGCGCTCCCGGCAGCGGCGCGAGCGCTGGGCAGGAAGCCGGGCAACGCCGCCGCGCAAACCAGCGGCGACCTCAAGGCCGAAGTGCTCGACAGCGTGCGCGGCCTCGCCGAACTCGAAGTGCTGGGCGCGGCGGATGCGAGCCGCGAGGCCGTGCTGCGCCTGGACTCGCGACTCACGGCCGCGCAGCGGAGCGGCCACCGCATCGACGCCGGCGCACTGGCGCTCTCCGCGGGCGCCACCGGGCTAGCCGTCTGGCTCGCCTTCGTGATCCTCGAGCCCGGCACCGCCGCCGGGCGGACGGACCCGCTGCTGCTGCCGATGCTCGTCTTCTTCACGCTCGCGAGCGGGGAAATCGTCCAGGGCCTGCCGGGCGCCTTCCGCGCGCTGGAGCACACGCTGGCCGCCGCCCGGCGCATCTTCGAGGCCACTGACACCCCGCCCGCCGTCACCGAGCCGGTCCGGCCCGCCTCCCTGCCGGAGCGCTACGACCTGCACTTCGAACACGTGTCCATGCACTACCCCCGACAGCCCGTACCGGCGCTGTCGGGGCTCGATCTCGCGTTGCCGGAGGGCGGCTCGCTCGCGATCGTTGGCCCCTCCGGCGCGGGCAAGAGTTCGATCGCACAGCTCCTGCTCCGCTTCCGCGACTACGACGGCGGCGACATCCGGCTGGGCGAACGGAGCCTCGGCGACTGCGCCGGCGACGACGTGCGCAGCCGCATCGCCTGGGTCTCGCAGGACTCGCGCCTGTTCAGCACCACGCTCCGCGAGAATCTGCGCCTCGCGCGGCCCGACGCTGACGACGACGACCTGTGGGTAGCACTGACCACCGCGCGCGTCGCGGACGAGGTCGCCGCGCTCCCGGACGGGCTCGACACGTTCGTCGGCACCGGCGGCATAAGGCTTTCCACCGGCCAGACCCGGCGGGTCATGCTGGCACGCGCCCTGCTCAAGGACGCGCCCATCCTGCTCCTCGACGAACCCACCGAGGGCCTCGACCCGATCAACGAACGCGCCCTCGTCCGCGCGCTCACAGAAAGCCGCGGCCCGCGCTCGCTGCTGCTGATCACCCACCGCCTCGCCGGCCTCGACGCCATCGACGAAATCGCCGTCCTCGACGCCGGCCGCGTGGTCCAGCGCGGCCGACACCACGACCTCATCGAACGCCCCGGCCCCTACCGCACCATGGCGGCCTACTTCACCGGGTAGCCCGTACCCGCCTCGATCGAGCGGCTGCTTTCAGGCTCACAATCACGAGACAACCTTCGGCCACAGACAGGCATTCCAAAATCCTCTCCAAGCCGGACATTCATGACAGGCGGTTCCCGTAGAATCCTAGTGACTCATGAGCCTATTTGAAGACTCCGACACAACGGGGCAGAAATCCGCCGCCATCTAATAGTTGACGGGCTGAATAGGGTCCTACGCATTTTGAAGAACGGTTTCCCAAGCCTTACTCCGTTGGCACATGGGATCGTTGCTCAGCGCCCTTTTTGAGGTGTGGATTAATTTCATATCGTCGTATGAACGCGGCCCAAAGCAAAAACAGGGATGCGGCAATATTTGCATATACTCCCCACGCGATAACTCCGTAGCTAGTCAGCTGGCCGATATCCGCTGATCTGAACATGGAGAAAAAATTTACGTACTGCAAGAAAAGCATTCCCAGAGTGATGCCAGCCAGTACTTTCGTATATGCCGCCCTTATGCCTACGTAAAAGAGTCCTCCAAGTATCAGGAGAAATAGGAAGATAAATTTCCCTGTTGCTCCATCGAGCAAGGTATACGACGCCACAAATGGAATGCGCATGACCGGGAAGAATAGCGATAAGAAAACCGCGGCCACTGCCCAAATCGCCGGCACATTATGTGCGCCACGCGAAAACGCAGCCGTGAAGCGCTTTCCTGTTTCTGTAGCAGGCCAGTCGGAAGCCACGATGCCTAGGCGCTCGGATACTGCCTGCGGACTAATAGGATAGAGACTCGTTGCCTGGTTGCCGTCGACTTCGAAGTCTACTCGCAAGCCTACGCGTGGACGACCCTCTAACATCCATTCGTTCGCAACAAAGCTATAGCGCCGCGAGTCATCCCCACGAATTACACCTTCGTCGCGCTGCGCGTCAAAATGTAATATGCGACCTTCCATTGCTTCCTCCCAGGCCTTCGATAATGCAAAATAGTCACGTCCCACCGCAACCTCTCGTCGGATTATAGCGTCAGAAAGACAAATAGTTGCGCGGTCGGCTTCTACTGTGTACAGAGTGCTTGCGCTACGAGTACTTCTACCGCGTTTCTTTCCATTGCGGCAAGTCGTCAAGTGGATAACCGCGGCGGAGCTTCTGAAGATGGAACCGCTGGCCAAACACCATCGACTCCCCGGACAGGCCGCGGTCTGAAAGGAGGAACGGGGCGCCGCCGCATCACAAAGTTCGCAAGATGCGTTGCCCTACCGTCGATCGGCAGTCGTCTGGGTATGAGTTCGTCGGCGACTCGCGGCCAATTACGGTCGGCCAGAATCTCTCCCGTTTGCGGTCATCCACCGGGGTAGATCGAGAGATCATAGGGTTCGCAAAGCGCAGCGTGCGCACCGTCGTGGGCGCTCCTCGTGGACACGCGGCTGCGCCGCTCTGCCCGCCCTACGGGCAGCGCCATAAAAGGAAGGCCCCGTCGGAGCGGGGCCTTCCATGCGATAGGTTGGGGTGGCGTGCGTTAGTCCTGGTCAGCGTCGCCGCGTTTCGCCTTGCAGCTCCAGTCCAGCACCTTGCCTGTCTCGCTCTTGCCATTGATCTTGACCGTACGCGTCGCGGGAAGTGGTTTCACCTTGCCCACGGACAGGCTCGGCTTGCCGTGGTTGCGGCCGTTGGCGATGTGGATGGGGAGCGCGCTGTACTGGTGGCCGCGGAAGTCGCCGGTATCAAGCAGCAGCAACGACGGTGTCAGAAAGCGCATCGAGCGGACCTTGCCCGGCAGGGAAACGGGCGCTTGGGCAGCCAGATGCCACTTCGGGCCTTGTCCTTTCGCCGGGTGACCGCTGACGTGGCCGCGGCCCGGCTGGATCAGGTCCAGAAACGCCTGCTTGTTTGTGCGCTGCACGAACACAAGGCCTTGCCCGTGGGGCTGCCAGGCTAAGCCCATGTCGGTGGAGACTTCTGGCGTGTTGTCTTTAGAAATATCGATGCGCACCTGGCCGGTTGTGGCATTGATTATTGTGGCGCTGTATAAGTACACCGCGTTAGTGGCATAGTCCGTTTCTGCTACATAAGAGCCGTTGTCAATCTGTGTTTCGTACCCACCCGACGCATACTCTGGTTTGAGCGCGTCCATGTTGACCATTAGCTTGTTCTTGGAAATGCTCTCGATAGTAATTTTGAAGGGCGGCCCTACCTGTGGCGTGGCGCTCTTGCCCACACGCACCGTAAATGACTCCAAGGGTGCGCTAACTTTAGTCTGTGCTACGGAATAAATGCTGTTGTCAAGGGCCCGGCCCAAGGACACAAACCCTTGTTTATCCATACACGCAACCGGACCGCCTTCCTTTTTGAGGACGCAATTCAGTTCAAGCGCGGGTTCTGCGGCTGGCGAAGTGGGTGAAGAGGGACCGTTCGGGATGCGGCGGAACTGGAATAGCGCGTTGTTTCGGCCACCAAATGCAGTGAGCCGCACAACGTTGTTTGTGTTCCACTTCAATCCCATCAGGTAGGAACTGTTCGGGTCAACATAGTCTACGCTTTTGCCCTTGGGGAACACCTGATAAGTCCTGCTCTGACCAAAGCGGTTGGCCACCGAATAAGCGCTCGCAGTTTTGTTGAGCGCATAGGCGACTTTGCTGCCATCGGGCGATAGGCTGGCGAGGACCTTCGGCGCGCCGTCGGACGTGAACTGTGCGAGCGCCTTGCCGGAAGGAGACGCGAGATAAAGATTGCTTCCCCACGATACGAGCGCGTTGCAGATCGGCGGGCTTGGCCGCCCAGCCTGAGCTGCGAGCGGTGCCAACGCGCCGATCAGGGTGGCGCTCAAGGTCATGCTGGCGCGTGTGGCGAATGCTTTCCAATTCAGTGATGTTTTCATAGCCGCTCCTCAGTGCACGTAGCTTTTGAATGTCACCGTGTGCCGGCTTTGGGACGGTCCGTTTCTGCCCCATTGTAAGCAGGCTTTGTAGTTATCCCAGGTTCGCCCGTAGAACAGGTCGATATGATATCCGCCGACCCAACTTCCGCCGTCCTCGCTGGTTCGATCTCCCTTGCCGCTGATGGAAACATCGGCATACACGGCGGGCTTCCGATGCATCGGAATGATCGTCGGGTCAACCGCAATGGTTTTCCCGTCTTTTGCACAATCGCCGCGAGCAGTGTAGGGACAATTAAAAAACCCGTAATGTGGGTGTTTGAAGCGCTTGCCGGTCTTTGGGTTCACCCAGAGCTTTTGGATGTACCTCTTGGAGTTCTTGGCGTCTGAAACAACCCCGCCGCCTTGTAACTTTAGTTTTGTGTAAAACTCTTGATGGTATTTGCCGGACAGTCCCGGGATCGTGACAATGGGGCCGCCGGTTTGATGCTTCTGGTTCGCTACCGCGTAGCAGGTCACCAGAAACTTTGAGGTATACCTCGCAGGCAGCCACGTGATGTCTGCAGCTTCTGCGGTTGCGATGCTCGCTGCAGCCGAGGTGATGACGGAGCTTCCGGGTTGCCAGCGCGTGGAGACCCTGGCGTTGGCAACGCCGGCACCCTGATAGTCGCGTGTCGGGCCGGATACGGAGATGTGGTCGATGAACGAGCCGCGTGACGAATTCAGCGGAACGGACACGCCGTCCGCCGGTTTGCCGTCTTTTGTCAGCAACAGGTCCAACAGGGAATACGTCACGATATGGCCGTAGGTCGGCCCAGGGGCCAGATAGGTCACGTCGCCGTCAGTGAATGACCGGGTTGCCTTGATCGACAGCTCGTACTTGTTGAATACGCACCAGTGGTGGTCGGGAGATGGATGCCCGCCCCTCGGACAGCCGTAAGGAAGCGAAAACCCGCTCGGAAAGCTGCCGCCGCCCTGAAACAGGCATCGCCCGGTTTGGGAGATGTAACCGTTGTTGGAACCGACGGGAGGATATTGAAATCCAGGTTCGGATTCCCAACTATCGAGCGGCGTGTAACACATCTCGTAGATATGGTGCTGCGCCCACGCATCGCAGACGGCAAAGCCCTGCTTCACGCCAGCCCAGTACCACAAGCCGCACCGCGCGTCCCTGCGCGGGCCACCGAAGTTTCCCGTGACCTGGATGGGATAGCGCTGGTGAGCGGCGGCAGCGGCGCTGGGTGCGCACGGCAGCAGTACGGCAAACATGGCGACAACAAGACTCGGGCCGACGAGGACACGCGGGACCCGGACGCGCGCCCGAAGGGCACGCGGCATATTCTCGTTCAATCCCCCCCCTTTAATCCACGCAGCACCCCGTGGACCGAAACCTGAACGGTTTACGGACGGTTGACGGGCACTCCTCCCCTGGATTTACCCGACGGCTGGAACCCTCAATCGTAATCGCTTACTGCCCCCCTAAAACCACTCAATCCTCGCGCGTGCTGTCAGGATTGTCGCCGACGCCGACGTGCCGGCCCAGCGCGTGTTGCGCTTTTTTGAAGGCTAGCGCAGACCACGGCCGATAGCAAATTCCATCGCCCGAACACTTTGGCCCATGAGAACAGGGCGCAACTCTTGGTGGACTCGCCTTGCCGCGCCACCCGGATGCCAGCTTCCTGCTTCCACCGATCCGAGGTGCACGCAGCGTCGCGCCCGAATGACTGTTATTTTTCGTCGCCGAGGTAAGGGTTGGGTCGGTTCCGGTCTCGCGTGTGCGGAAAATCCGTCATTCAGGACGGGACGCACTGGCGTTCCTACATCAGCTTGCCCAGGTAAACGAGAATCGCGACGCCAAACAAGATGCGGTAGATCGCGAACGGCGTGAAGCGGTGGGTGCGGATGTAGCCGAGGAGCCACTTCACCGCGATAAAGGCCACGACGAGCGAGACGAGGAAGCCCACGGCGAGGGCATCCCAGTGGGCGCCGCCCACGGAGCCTCCCCGGAGTGCTTTCAGAAGCTCGTAGCCCGTCGCTGCGTACATCGTCGGGATGCCGACGAGGAAGGCGAATTCGGTGGCCGCCGGGCGGTCGTTGGTGCCGAAGAGCATCGCGGCGAAGATCGTCGCCCCGGAGCGCGAGGTGCCGGGGAAGATGCCGGCCACCATCTGGGCGATGCCTACCAGGATCGCCACCGGCCACGTGACATCCTTGTGCGGGGGACGGCGTGCCGCAACTTGCTCGGCCGCGAGCATCCAGATTCCGCCGGCGATCAGCGCCCAGGCGATCGGGCCGATGGCCTTGGGCAGGCGGAAGCCCATTTCCACGGCGACAAGGCCGATGACGGACGTGATCAGGAACGCGACGACGAGCTTGGCCAGGTAGTCGCGGTTCGCCGGCTCGCGCCACCGGGTCAGCAGCGTCCACAGGCGGCGCCAGTAGATCAGGGTAATGGCCAGGATCGCCCCGGCCTGGATGCCGACATTGAACAGATCCGAGCGCGCCCCCAGCCAGTGCTCGGCGATCAGCAGGTGTCCGGTCGAGGAGATCGGCAGGAACTCGGTGATGCCTTCGATGATGCCGAGCAGGACGACGTTGAGCAGATCGTGCAAGGGGACACTCCCGGAGGAAGGGCGCTCAGTTTACCCGCCGCGGCACCCGCGCCGGACGGTCAGGCGGATTCGAAACGGTTCTCGCCGCGGTTCTTGCGCACGTGCCGCGGATCGAAGACGCGGCCGTTCATCACGATCCACACGCCCGGCGGCAGGACCTGCGCCGACACGAATCCGGCCGCGACGTTGAACACGGCATCGGTATCGCGGAAACGGGCGGGCTTCAGCGCGCCGGTGAGCACGACCGTCTTGCCCCCGATGCCCTCG